>BNJV01001355.1_pt1 | contig 191460 bp, 295 predicted proteins | sample 8540591 | NCBI WGS metagenome assembly BNJV01 (sample SAMD00202457, study PRJDB9452) | human saliva metagenome | host: Homo sapiens | reverse complement strand
AGACCACCGAGTCTCAGTCAGCGCATGCGTTTCCGTCCAGCGTCACCTCTCGCCGGCGGCCACCGCCTGCTTCACCGGCAGCAGCGCGCTGCCCCCATGGTGGCCAGCCAGCCACCGCACGCCCAACGGCTCCAGCCACGGCGACAGCCGCTCAGCGAAATGCTGCCATTCGGATCTCTCAGTCAGGCCATCGGCGTGGCCTGCCAGCGAACCTACGCCGCCATCACCGCTAATGCGGCGGCCAGCCATCTTGTTACCGCTGCCGTCGCCCTGCAGCAGCCGGTTCATGGTGCCGCGCCGAATCGGCCCGCGATCTCGTCGCGTATACCCAGCGCTGCGCGCTGTGGTGAGTGCAAGCGGCAGCAGGCCAGCGATGCTACCTCACCGTCGCGATTCGCCAGCGCTGCCTAATCGCCGCAGCTATGCGCCGTCGCCGGCGACGGCTGCTACCTTCCAGCTCTTCAGGGCAGTGCGGCTGGCGGGCGGCGTGCGCCACTCCAGCAGGGCATCAGATCGGTCCCTGGTGGCGGATGGATAGTACAACGATTCCCGCGCAGCGAAGCCCTGCCAGCCTTGACGCCACCAGGTGTCCGCGCAGCGTCCAATGCAGTTTTCCGTCGCCAGGGCTTGACATCAGCGCCATCTTTGGCGCTTTGTCCAGCAGCAGCGTGTCCTACCAGCAACGTCAGCCGCGCGGTCGTCTCCACGGCACCAGCGTAGCTGGCCCAGACCAACCACGGTGGATACCTGACGTCAGCCGTCAGCGCGGCGGTATCCCTCTCACCATCAGCGTAGCGCGGATTTCATCTCGCCTTCAAACAACCCCACCCGCAGCGCTCACCGCGAACGCGCGCAGCCGCCCCAGCTCGCAACATCAGCTTCAGGACGATGAAATGCGGAGAGCGCGGCACCACATGCCAGTACCATCATTCCACCAGACCTGCAGCGCGTCGGCCCGTCACTTCGGCGGCACAGGTGACGCGGCAGCCTGGATCTGGGCGAACGTACCAGCGCGCGAGCCGATCGGCACCAGCGGTCTCATCAGCGCGGCAGGTTGCAGCACCAGGTCGCGTCCGGCCCGTGGCCCCCAGCGGGCCCAGCAGCGAAACCGCCAGGCGGCAGCCCGGACTAACGCCGCTGCCCCGCGGCCGCCCGCCGGCAACCTCCTTGATGCTTCCTGCGCCCTCCACGGCGCTTGCGCCGTTCTTCATCGCGCGTGCCGCGCCGACCGTGAACATTTCACGCCAGCACCAGCGTAGCTTCCACCTGAAAGGTGCGCGCCCGCAGGCGCGCCCTGCACTGAACTTAGTGGAGCATTGCCGGATACAGTGCATGGAAATACTCAGCCGCGATGCGGTGACGGTGGCGAACTTCCTTTAGATCATCAGGAACAGCCCCAACCGCACCACCGGCCCAGGTGGCCTTGCAGCCTCCACCACGGCCTTCCGGATTTGAAACCTGATGAACCTGCACTCAAATGCCCTCGACAGCTCGCGGTCTGGGATCGAGCAGGAATCTGACCAGACGGTACCGTATCACCGGCACGAACCGCCTGCAATGGGGCCCAGCACGGCGGGCATTGGGGGTAAATGGGGAAGGAGCCCGTAACGTCTCCTCGTGGTGATGATGTCCACCATCATTCTGGGTATCTGCACAAAGTCCTCACGTCCGTCTGTCGGGCATGGACTTCGCAGCGATCCCCAGGGGCGGCCCGGCCCCTGCGCCGCCTGGCCAGCGACTCGCCCCTCGCGATCCACTACCATTGCAGGAAACCCGGTGCCCGACGCCATGTCGGTCAGGGCCTTCTCCCACTGTCCGCGGGCGCTGCCGCAGACCAGCCGCCCTGCCGCCACCTGTTTCCACCCTTGCTCCCCACCGCGCAGCGGCTTTCCTCCGCCACCCACCATCCTCATCATCTGCCTGCCATTCCAACGCTGGGTGCCATCACATCGCAGCGCCAGCAGAACAACCTGACCTGGAACCTGGAACATCGTTACCAGCCAGCTGGTGGTGATCACCAACACGTCTCAGCAACAGAGTCTCACTGACCTTCGGCACCCTCATACCGGCCAGCGTCGCGCTATATCGGGAACTATAAACTACGCCCGCCCGTTCCTCGACGGACCGTCCCAGGTCGGCTGGCATCGACGGCGTGCCTGTCCATCGCCATCGACCAGATAACCGGTGCGCACCTCGCTCTCCAGTCCGCTTTGATGACCGAGCTGAACGACCATCGAAGCTACCACTGATAGCGTACCGCCTGCCCTGTACCAGCGGTGTGCCCAGCTGGTCGGGTCATTTAACGTGGCCAGCATCCTGCCGCATGCGCATCAGCAAAACCGCGCCGCCGCTGGGATCGGTTCTCTGTCACTTCCAGTTCTGGTGACCGGCTTCAACAGGCGATCCTTCTTTAACTACGGGCCCATTCCCTGCATCCCGCAGCAGGGGATCGCAACCCGTCGGCGGAAAACCGCAAAGCAAGACGGCCAGCGCAGGCGGGCAAGCCACGGCAACCGGGCGCCGGGCCGAGGCATGCCTGCAAAGCCGCTGAACCGCGCCGCGGCATAAAGGCGAACGCCAGCACCTCACCTCTCCAGGCCGTCCCCGGATGACGCAAACGCACCGCCGGCGAAAGCCGGCGCCGGCGGCTACCCGCTGATGACACCCCATCCGCTCACCGTCGTGGCTGACCGTTCCGCGCCAGCAGCGGCGCCCGATGACCGCCTGACGGCAGGCGGCGGCACCAGAGCAGCCCTGGACCATGACCGCAGCCTGGCCGTCATCGTAGGTTTTAAGGCCACGAACTGGCCTTTGGCATTTCAGCACAGTTCACTGCCACCGACATCGCCTATCCGCCCACGCCCAGCCTGTTCTCATTCAACTCGCCCATGGGCTGCGGCTTCCTACAGGGTTTCCGGTCGCGTCGTGGTCCTGGTTTCGGCCTGGTCATCCCCGATCGTCCAGTCGCTGGCCAAGGCGCCGTCAGCCTGGCAGACGCCCAGCTTCAAGAAGCCCAGGACGGGCGCTGATGAGTACGGCCGCAAGGCGCATTGGTCTGAACAGCTAGTCGTACGCTCCGAAGCCGACCAACTTCTGGGTCATCAAGCGCGCCCGACTGGAGCAGCGACTGGAAACGGCGATATGGTACGCTCCACCTTCTTCGGCTGTGGCGCAGAAACAAGGCCCACAGATACATCGGGTGCTGCCTCAGTACCCATCTACACCCGTACCCTGCCTGCGAGGCGCACCTCAAGCCTGACCCTGCTCTGGCGCGTAGACGGCAGGAGACGCGGCGGGCCTTCGCCCCGGTCGCCACCGACGAAAACAGACCGCCCCGGCCAACTTCAGCCTCGTCCGGCCGCGCATCTCAACGATCCGGCCGGTGTCGGTCCACCCACGCGGAGCGCAGGAGGAAGCTACCGGCGCTTCCCGCCCCGTAACACGCAGTGACCGACTTGCCAGCTCAAACCCTGCGGAACTGACCGACCTCATGCTGCCCATCGGTTCGGCTGAACTTGGCTGATGAGCCTGCACCTGCCACGCGCTGGACGAATACCAGGCCTGATGACCGAGATCCATTGCCAGCTGCGCTTCCACCAGGCGACGTGACGGGTCTGTTCCTCACGCTCCGACATAGTCGCTGCCACCCCTCTCCAGCGGCGGTAGCGCATCAACCTCTCCACCACGCTGGGCACCTCGCTGGTCAACACGCTCTTCATCCTCGGTAGGCCCTCCATCGCCTGCACCCGCGCGACATGGACCGCATTGCCATCATGCAGCGGCTGCGACGCCACGGCTGCCAGTTGCTGGTGTGGTCGCGAGCACAGCCGCAGGTGATGTTCGCCGCCAGCGCATCATCGACATCCGGCGGGCCCGGGCGGTGGGCAACCAGATCATCAGCTTCGACAGCTTGTTCAGCCATGCGGCTGCCTGCCGCCCAGACCTCACCGCCGACCTGGCCCGCCGCAGGCACGTGTCCTCCAGCCGCTCGCGGGCCATCACCGACGGCTTCCCGCACCGGCAAACGTCACCGCCCACAACCTCAAGGGCATCGCGTGGACATCCGCTGGGACGGCTCTCTGCCTGACCGGCGTCTCCGGCGGCGGCAAGTCCACCCTCCTGCGGGACGTGCTGCTGCCCGCCTACTGAAGGAACGAGGCCTGCCGCAATTTAAGGGTCAGGCACCTCGGCGTCGGCGCCCGCCAGATCGACGGCGTGGGGTCTTCAATCAATCAGTCCCCCATCAGCAGGAACCCGCACAGCAGCCAGTCGCTTCGTCAGCGCCTTCATTCCTGATCCATAAGCGGTTTGCCTCCACCGAACTGGCCGCGGGCGCAGTTACACCGCCGGCGTCGTCTTCGCTTCAACCGCTGGCGACCGCTGCCACCCTGCAGCAGCAACCGGCACGTCAGGATTTTGATTCCTGTCAAAACGTGGCCCTCGCCCCGACCACGATGACCGGCGCGCTTCGCCTTCGAGATCGGGCGCGGCGTCCGCAGCGCGGCAAACATGACAACACGCCATGGCCCGCCCGGTGGGCCTCACATCATGTGTGCTGGAAGTGACCGCGCCGGGCCGCCGCTTCAGCGCCGCGGATCCAGCGCCGCCTTCTGCGCGGCCGCTGGTCGGGGGTCGGTCTCTCGACTACCTGGAACTTGGCCAGCCCGTGCCCCACTCTGTCGGGCGGCGAGGGCTAACGCCTGGTAACCCGGTTTCTGTGGCCGAAGCCGCCGAACAGGCCCGCAAGCGGGCGCCCGCAGCGCGCCTCGCCACTGTAGCACGCTGCCTGTTCGGCGAACCACCGCAGCCTGCACGCTGACGACATTGCGCGGCTGCTGCATACGCTCGCTGCAGGCCGCCAGCCCTCAATGCTGGTCATCGGGCACAACCTCGACCTCATCAGTACCGACTGGCTCATCGGCCTGGGCCCCAGCAGCGCGATCGCGGCGGGCGCATCGTAGCACAACTTTTGAGCGGACATCACCGCCAACCAGCCTCTTCGCAGCGTGGCGCGGCACTGGCCGCCACCAGGCCGAGCTGGGCGCCTGTCCCGCCAGGCCCGGCGCCACAGGCGGCCCCACGTCGGAGCCCGCCCCGCCTGCCCGGGCTGGATCGCTGCGCGACCGCGCGCCAGCAGCGCCATCCTCGTGCACGGCGCCCGCAGAAACTGCTGAAGAACATCGACGTGGACATCCGCGCGACCGGCTCACCATCATCACCGGTGTCTCCAGGCGTATGATCCACAGCCTTCGATGTCGTCTTCTTCGTGAAGGCCAGCGCCGCCCTCTCGAATCGCTCAACGCCTACGCCCGCCAATTCGTCCAGCCCGCGTCACGGCCCGATATGGACGGCATCTACGGCATCCGCCACCCACCGGCGTCGCAATCGAGCAGCTGCCTGCCAGCCGCAGCGGCCGCAAAACACCGTCGCCACCCTCACCGAGATCCACCGCCCTGCGTGACTGTTCCAAAACTGACTTAGTACCCCCAACGGCGAACCCCATCGACCGCAGTCACTTCGGCATCGCCGCCCGCATCTGCGGCTACCGCAGCCGCCAGGTGAGCCTGCCAGCCTTGCCCAGTCACCGTGAACCCGCAAGGGCGTCTACCGACCTGGCCAAATGGCTCACGGCAAAAGGCTATCCAGCACTGCGCGTGGACGGCAAGTTCCTGCCCACCGCACCCAGGGCTTCCGCGCATCGACCGCTTTATCGACACAACATCGAACTGCCGGTAGCCGACGACCATCGGTCCCGCCCACGAGGACCGACTGCGAACCCTTCACTGGCACCCTGCGGCACGGCAGGGGCGTAGTCGTGCTGCTGGAGCATGGACCGCCTGAAGACCGACCTGGACGCCAGCCTCAACGCAAATCTCTTCGGCGCAAAGCACTTCCTGCAGCCTGCGGCACCAGCCGCAGCGAGCTGGATCACGCACCTTCTCGTTCAACGCGCGCGGGCTGGTGCCCCGGCACCACCTGGGCACCGCCTGGCCATCATCAACCATCAAGAAGATGAACCCCGGACTGGAAGCGAGATGATACCAGCGTCACCTACAGCATTGACCCCTGCCCCGTCTGCCACGGCCAACCTCAACCGTGGCGCTGAACGTGCGCGTCGGCGACCAGTCCATCGCCGATGTCACCGCCCGGTCCGTCACGGGCCCGCCAGTAGGGTCATTTACCGTGGCCAAGGGCTTCGACCGCCGCCAGACAAACGCTCGCCACCATCACCGGACGAGACCATAACCAGTCGGCCTTCCACCCTCATCCGATGTAGGCCTGAGCTACCTCACATCGGCCATCCGCCCACCCACCATCGGTGCCGCGGGGCCCAGCGCATCCGCCTGGCCAGCCAGCTCGGCTCAACCTGCAGGGCGTCTGGCCCGTGCTGGACGATTTACCATCGGCCTGCACCCGCGCACGCGACAACCGCCTGCTGCTGCGGGCCTGGACAAACTGCACCCAGGGCAGCACCGCTGGTCGTCGAACGACGAGAGACCATCGCCCGCCGTCACCCCAGTCGACATCAGCCCAGCACGCCGGCCTGCCAGGCGGCCAGATCATCACCAACTACCTGGCGAAATTGACCAACGCCGCTGCTCACCGGCCGCTATCTGGCCCATCGCCCGCACCCTGCCCATGCCACCACCGCCGTCGTGCCGGCAACACCCCTACCTGCTGGCGCCCACCCTACACAACCCCAGACGCCTCCCGCCCGCCCGCTCAGCCACCTCGTCACCAGCATCTCCTCCAACAAGTCTGCCGCCCGCGACGTGCTGCCTGGGCGCCACAGCGGCGCAAAGCGCCAGCGCGGCAACTCCCACCCAGCCAGGACCTGCTGCAGGCTGGCAGGGCATCCCGCGCGTGCGCTGAGTCGTTGAACCCCATCGGCAGGGAACCGCGCTCACCCGCCACTACATCCAGCTTCTGGGACGCCATCCGCCGCCTCTTGCCGACACCAGTGAAGCCCGCGCAAGCTGCACACCGCCTCGCGCTTCTCCTTCAACTGCCGGCGTAACCCCCCACTGCCGAGAGGCCAGGGCGTGCGCACCATCGAGATGACTTCCTGCCCGACGTGCGCATCTCTGCGACGCCGGGCGGACGCTTCGACCCGAGACCGAAAGCCAAGATTCTACCGCCTCAGCAAAGTCCGCCGACGTGCTGCATGACCGTGGACGGGCCTGGTTCTTCACTGCTCCTCCCTTTTCTGGCTACTGCCGGGCGCAAGGCCTGAGCCCTCTCACCCTGAAGCAGCAGAGTCCACCACCCTGTCGGCGGCGAGGCCCAGCGCATCAAGCAATCACCGAACTGGCCGGGTCGCGCCCTCACCGAAGGGTCGACCCGCTGCGTGAAGCCGGGGCTGAGCCACTGCCGCGCGCGCAGGGCCGGCCGCCGGGGCGGGTCGTCGACAGCACCTTCTATCGGACATGACCCGCCGGCCTGCACGCGTGGCAGCGGAAGCTGCTGCGTCATGCACCGCTTCCGTGCAGCACCCTGCTGGTCATCGACTGGCTGAACTTGTCTGGGCCGGGGCCATTGGATCGTGAAACATCGGCCCCGGGGCGGCCGACGACAGCCGGGTCATCTCGAAGGCCGCCACTATTTCGCGGCCCGCAGCCCTCGAACCACCGGCCACCGCCTGCTGTCGTCAAGGTTCTTGTCGGGGCCTGAGACCAGGGATCAGGGAAAAGCCGCCAGAGTAAGCCAGCGCAAAACCAACGGCGGACTGCGCCCGGCATCCCGCCTGCACCTGAGAGAGCACCCTCCGCCGGTACAAGACCCACCAAGATAGTCCCGGCGAAACGCTCACCCGCAGACGGGGGGCCCTGCAATCAGCGCCGCAGCCCCATCCGGCGCCACTACCCACGCACCCATCATGCAGCCTGCAGCCACTCAAGCCCGCCGCCATCAATGCCTGGCTGGGCACCGGCGCCCTGTTCGCCGCCCTGGGGTCGCCGCAAAGCTCTTCGTGCCCATAGCCTGCCAATGCCGTACTGGCCGAGCCCTGCTGCTCATCTACGGACCGCCGTGCTCTATGATGTACCACGCCTGGCCCTCGTCGCCCTCGGTGCCCTGGCCGGCCGCCTGCCACCCGCGCCATCACCGTCCGGCGCCACCATTCACCCTCGGCATCTCTGTTCAGCATCTGGTGCTCCTGGCGCGTACTGGCATCCTCACCCCATCGGCGGCAGCTGCTTCATCGCCGGCTGGCTGGCTGCGGCCTTCGGCCTCAGCGTGCCGTGCGGACGCCCGAACAGCCAAAGTCCCGTCGTACACACACCCACCCGTGAGCACCTCTCGGCGACGCACACCCCCTCGCGTAGCGCCCCATTCTAAAGCGGCCCCTCAGGGCGCATCTTTCCAGGCCATCCATAAGATCCTTTAATCCTGCTCGCGCACCCGCACTGGTTATTTTGGGCCAGGAACAGGACCATTGCCCCAGATCTCACCGAAGATCCGGCGGTGCCTGCCCCCTTTCCTGGAAACTCGGCCAAAACAGACGTCCCGTGCTGCGGTTTTGTACAGTGACAATCGTCAATTGTGGCAACATGCAGTTGAAGTGCCGTACCTGCCTGCCTGGAGGTTTTTTCGTCGCCGTTGCTACGCAGGGTGGCGCGCCATCCCCCGCTCGGCCCCAACACCGGGGCTCGCCGAGCCGTGGCGCATCCCGCCACCTTGCGAGGGGCGGCGCCAGAGACACCAGACCCTGTTCGAAGCCTGGCCGCCTGCCCAGTTTGCGCCTCGCGAGAGCCTCGGCCTCGTCATATGACTAACAAACGGCATCGACGACGCCGTCATCGACGCGCCCTGATCGGCGTATTAACAGCGCCCGCCTGCCCGAAACGCTTTCAGTACATGCTCAGCGGCAACGTGCCGCTTCGGGTTCGCCCTGTACGCGGCCTCGAAACGCGATCCCAACGCAGCCCAGCGCACGCCACGCGCGCAGACATGTACACATCGTCGACCTTTTCCGCTTCCGTCAGGTGAACTGCGCGACCACGGTAGCCGCTCCACCCTCATCTGCATCGCATCGGCGGCTCAAACCTGGGTCCGCGCCTGGTCACCGACGCCCTGGCCTTCGACGCGGCCCCGACGTGCGCTTCGTGGCCAGCGTCGACCAGCCGCCCTGGCCCGCAACCTCAAATATTGCGATCTCCGCCACCGCCTTCTGGTCGTCTCCAGGACCTTCACCGCGGACCTGGCTAACGCCGGCCGCCCTGCACGCTCATCCGCCGGCGCCCGCGCAGGCCGCCACGGCTGGTTATCGTACCGCCCTTGCCCGAAGCCGCCGAACGCTTCCTGGCGTGCCGCCACGCAGATCTGCCCCGGGTTCTGGGTGGAGCGGCCGCACTCGCTGTGGTCCGCCGCCGGCATCTCGCCATCGCCTGTGGCTTCCTGATCTTCGAGCGCTGCTGGACGGCGCCCGCGCCGCGGACGAAACACTTCCAGGCGCCCGTTCAAGAGGCAACCTGCCGTCTGGCTCGGCCTCATCAGCATCTGGAACCGCACGTCCTGACCGCGCCAGCCAACCCACCTCAGCAACGGCTGCCCTGCGCCCAACCACCCGCAGCAGCTCAACCTGAGACAACGCGTCCCTCACGTCAACAGCAACCCCAGCCCGCTCAGCAGCCCCGTCCATCTGCGTCTCAGCACCAAACGCCCACACCTTCTTCCAGCAGCTGCACGGGCGGTACACGTGCGCGGTGGACTTCATCATCGCCCGCAAGCGAATCCCGCTACCCCGCGGCGGCCCGGATGACCAGCGCCTGCCAGATCCCGTGGCCATTACCGCTCGGGCCCATTTGAGCGCCGCACTGGCCCTGGTGCAAGCCGTTTCCCGACGAAGCCAACGGGCGAAGACTCGCTGCGACGAGGCCTCCCGCAACCGGCCAGCGCCTCATCCTGCCGCGCCCGCCATCGACGCGCGCCCGTCGGCGCCCCGCTGGCACGCCCATGAGCACGCCACCCTGTGGCCAGCGCGATCCCGAGCATCAACGCCTTCGTAGCGGCGTCGACTATTACGGCAGGTAATGGCCAGTCGCACGAATCCGCCCTGGCCGGTGGCGACGCCGCGCGCTGGATCCGTCCACCGGGCCCTGCTCGGCGGCTACTTCTCGCGGCTGGCGGCGTGAACTGTGCAGCCCTTCAGGGCAGCACTTCAAGCGACGCCCGTCTATGGGCGCTGTCATTGTGACACTTCCACCAGCCCAATCTTCCATCGCGTTCCTCGCCCCGCGGGTTCCCGGGTCTTCGATGCGCGCCCCCTCAAGGTAACCATGAAACTCATCACTATAAAGTCCACGTGGAATGGGAAGAATCTGGAAAGGCACCAGAGCCACTTGCCTATTCAGAAACTTCCTCATCACGATCCGATGATCGCGACTCCGATCCCAGTTCCATGGCCCGACCTTTCAGGGAGACTCAGCGCTGGAACCCCGAGGAACCGCGCCATACATCAGGCCTCACCACAAACTCAAACATCTACCTGTGCCGTGAACGCGCATCTCGGTGCTCTCTTACAGACACCTGCAGAGCGGTCGCTGCCGGAAGGGCAGCGACAAGAGGAAGTCGTCTCGTCACGCTGTCCCGGTTCCTTGTCGATGAAGGTCGAACACTTCCCTGGCAATGAGAAGCGCTGCCGAAGACGCTCTGCAAGGCCTGCTTCGTCACCGTTCCTGAATTTTTCCCGTACGGTGCAAGGCGACCATTCTTGTCCGAGGCCATCCAGGCGGCCAGAACACGCCTCGATAAACGGTGCCCCTGGCTCTTCCTGTGACATGGGCCCCAAAGAGGCCCGGCAGCCTCGCAACGATCAGCGATCAACCTTCAGTCAATCAAGAACCGAACGTTGGCCTTCACGCTTCTGGCTGGTCGTGTCGCCCGTACGATCACCTCAGCCGCCAGGTTGATACGAATTGATATTGACGCCTTGGCAAACGCGGTTCAGCGGAAGGACTCAGCTTCAGCCCAGCACGTCTTTCGGCGTACTGCGCACCCACCTGCCCACGCCACGCCTGGCGTGAACATCAGATACGCGCGCTGAGATCGAAACGGTCCCACCGGTCGTATTCATCTTCAACTGGTCACCGACGGCGCCGAGTGGGTTGAATAGCCTGCCGGCATCACGGTGCGCACGCCCTGATGAGGCCCTTTACTGCGCCCAATTACCGTGTTGTTCGTCGCCTTGTACAAGAACATCAGGTCGATGTTGTTGGGCAGACCTTAGCGGGCCCGGATTGCCCATGGCCACGTACTGGTCAACCTTCGAGCCATTGGTTACCCCTGCTCCACAGCGAACGGTCCCTGGCCCGGAAGCCCGTGGCCGAGGCGCTGATGTCGAAGCCAGCACGCCCAGCCCTTCGCGGAACCACGCCGAAGGCCACGCGCCGCCCAGTGTGGACAGCTCGCAGCAGAACTCCCTGTTGCAGCGCCTGCGGCATGTTGGCGTAGTCACTTACGCCATGGCCGGCGCAGCTGCCAGCCCACCAGCCGCAACTGCCGCAAAACGCCTACACGGCAGCATCATCTTGCCGCGTAAAGAAACCAAAATACATTGTGTCATCTCCCTGACAAAATAACGTCATATTCCGGAAGGGCTCATACAAACCTTATCCACCCCAATGTGGCCGGCGCCACGGCGGTGACAGTCCATCCATCGGGACCCGATGGAACAGTATAAGATCGGCCAAGAAATGCCACACCGCGCCATGCTGCGCATGTACCGCCTGCGTACGCGACTATATCCGTTCGCCGCATGGCCGCCACGACGGTCTCTCCGGCGTACCACATCGGCGCCAGCATCCTGATCCACGCCGCATTCCTTCCTTCTCCTCACCGTGAACACCACAACCCGCCCCAGGTACATCCTCACCTGCCTGCCCTGACCCGCGCCGGCATCTTCACACCATCACCGACTACCTGCTCGTGCGCGGCGGCAGCATCCTGAGCCGCCGTACAACGAGCCCCGACACCGGCCTCTTCTTCATGCAGATTCACCAGCCCCGCCGCCCCCTACGCCCTGCGCGTGCCTGACCGCCGCCAGCGACCCTCTGCGCTGGAACCTGGCCGGGGAGCGGCCGGCGCATACTTATTCCCGTCGGCATTCTCGTCTCAGAGCTGGGTACTGCCTCAGTCTGCTCTTCCGGGCCCGTGCGGCATGCGCTTCCCATCCGACATCGCGCCATCATCTCCAGCCACGGGGCTTTAAAATCCCAGATCAAGCCCAGGGCGTCGCTTCACCACGTCCCGTCGCTGCCACCGCGAGCCACCGATCCGACAACTAAATCCCATCAGATCATCCGGCGCCGGACTGGTTGTCCTCACGCATGCAGGTCTGTCCAAACCTCTGCCGCCAACTGCGGGCCGCGCCATCAGCATCCACCACTCTTATGCCCAGCTTCAAAACTGCCCTACTGACCCATGACCGCGTAGAGATCATCGGTGCCACCGCCCGTTTTCGTGCCGCCAGCGGGCGACGAGGCCCCATCATCAGCAGGACGTCGAACGCGTTGACCGCACCATGACCGTCGACACCCTCACGCCCTGGGCGGTGACGTCGGAAACGTCCTCATTACTCGCCCGCGCACCGTCAAATGGCGCCAGAACACCGCATCATGCTGAACGGCCTGAAGACCGTCGTGTTCGCTGACCCCTCAATTCGAAATTGCGCCTTCCGAAGCCCCAGGCCAGGTACCTCCAGCGCGCGATTTCTGCCAGGGCGAAGCGAGGACAGCATGAGCCGAGGAGGCACCCGGCTCACGAAACACTCCTCCATCAGCACCTCCTCAATCGGCGCAGCCATCGCCTCCCAGCTACCTCATAGCCAAAGCACCTCAAGCCCGCCCCCTATAAGCCCCAGGGCCAGGTGCTGCCTCCTGTACGATTTCTGGGAGCAAGCGGACTATGTGACCGAGGAGAACTTACCCGCTCACAGGGCGCTCTATCAGGCGCCTCTCCAATCTCAGTGCAGCCACATCGCCTCCCGAGCACCTCTCATGACCAAGGCACCTCAACGCCCCTAAAGCGGGTCCGGGTGCCTCCCGCAACGCGATTTCTGGAGCGAAGCGGACGCGCTAAACAAGGCGCCGCTCCTGGGCGCCAAAGGCACTCCTTGTGGGGCTCTAACAACCCACCCAGGCAGAGTTCATGCAAACCCACCGTGCTCCACCTTGCGAAACCCGTCAGCCCCGCAAAATCCTGCTTCCGCACCTGCGGCCACCGCCCCAAAGCGGCGGTCAAGGGCCGAGAACGCTCCTGAGGACAACCATAAATCCATCGTCGAACGAATCGCGGCAACGCTGCCCACAGTACCGCCTGAGACGGGCGCAGCCTCAGATGGGCAGCCTCACCATCCTGGTGCGGATCGTGACCGCCTGCAGCCATCGGACTGATTGCCTTCCCGACATGAGTTCCTGGCCAAACCGCTCAGCGCGGCGTCACCATCGGCATCCCATTGCCCTACAGGCCAGTCGTCTTCACCATCCTCATCACCGGCTTCTGTCCAGCGCGCCCGCCTTTCCGACATATTGCAATCCTGAAGGGCCACGCAATGAACCGCCAAGCCTTGCCAGCGTCGCCTGGCCGCCTTCGGCCTGATGACGCCGCCCCAACATGCCGCCGCGCGGCGTCGATATCAAAGCGAAGTCACCTGGGCCCCACCAACTGGACGGCCTCATCCTGTTCACTGCCTTCATGGGCGCCACGCTCTGGATACCAAAGTGAGCGCCAGGACGAACCCACTCACCGCCGGCTTCCACCGCCGTGCTTGCGCATCACCAGCTTCCAGAACAGTCTGGCCATCGCCAGCGACTTCATCTTTCTGCCTCCGCCTTCAGGCTCTCCGCAGCCATCATGGCCAGCAGCTATAACGATAGCCTACTCTACGCGCTGCTTCCTGGTCGGCTTCGCCATCCTCCACCTTCCACTGCTGGCCGAACACCTGCGCAACCTTGCTGAGATTCACCTTTGCCGGCGTGGCCAGCTACCACTTCCGGCAAGCCCATCCAGATGTTTGCCGCTGCTTTGCTCGTGACCGTTGCAGCGGCTTCCTCATCGCCAGATGGTCGGTGCAGGTCAGCTCATCAAGCTGCTCTTCGAGACTCTCGACTACTGGGTCGCCGTCGTCGTCCGGCGTTAGCGATGATAATCTACGTGCTCTTCGGCGGCGCGATGGCCACCACCTGGGTGCAGATCATCAAGGCAGTGCTGCTGCTTTCTTCGGCGTCTCTTCGCCAAACTGTGGTCATGAAGCACTGTAACTTCAGCCTGGAAGCGCGCTGTTTACGCCTACCCGTGCCGTGCGCGTCAGGTAACATCGCCGCCAGGGCGATTGCCAGCCCTGAAAAACCTGGCACGGATTGGCGCTGATGAGCCCCGGCAGTTTCATCAGGATCCCATCCTCCACCCTGTCGCGCTTCAGCATGGCGCTGATATTTCAGTACCGCCGGCTGCCACGCATCTGGTACGCTTCTTCACCGTGCGATGCGACCCCGCAAATCGGTGTTCTGGGCCACGACCTGGATCGGCTTCTTCTGCTGATCTCTTCCATCGCATCGGCTTCGGTGCCATCACGTGTCCACCAACGAGTTCCTTAGCCCGCCACCGGTATCATCCAACAGCGGTACTGCCGCTTCCTGCTATGGCCGCCGTGCTGGCCAATCCGGGCAACCTGTTCTACGGCTGTCGGCCGTGGCCTTCGCACCATCCTGGCCGTGTTGCCGGTCTCCTATCGGGCGCTCTCATGCTGCACGACCTCTACGCCACCGTCATCAAGCAGGGCAAGGGCCGACGGCGCCTCCGAACTGCATCGCCCATCCTGCCCTAGTTTTAAGGCGCGTCTCATCCGCCAACCTCTTCTGGGCATCCTGTTCGAAACGGGAGACGTGGCCTTCATGGTATGTCGCTGTGACGCTGCCGTGAAAACTGACCAGCTTCGGTCCTGTTCTGTCCGTGTTCTGGAAGGGCACCACCACCCACCGGCGCGTCATTAAGGGCTTCCTGACCTCATCACCTCAGTACTGCTCTCACCATCACCTTAAATCGGTCTGGGAGTAGCACGCTTCAGCAGCCTTCGTAAGGCAGCGCCCCCTTCCCCACCTCGCCCGGCAGCGCTTCTCGGTGATCGTCCGGCTACGCAGGGGTCTGGCTGTTCTCTTGCTCGACAACAGCGCCACCGCCACACAGGGCGGCTGACGCAGCGGGGCTGGCGAACCGTTCAGGGACGCTACAGCGCGCCAAAACCTCGGCACTGAGGCGCTTTCACCAGAGCCATCCCAGGTACGGGTCCGATCCCAGCCGGGAGACCTCACGGCAGGCCATGGACGAATCACGCACCATCACTGACGCCCCTGTCATGCCACCATCACCCAGCCGCCATGCATCACGCCCGGCGAGCTTTCTTCTCCCTTGACGCCCTCTTCCACACAATACTACAATTGTAGTAAAGCACGCTTTCATAGCCTGCCTCGCCATGACCGCCTCCATCATATCCATCGAGCCGCCAGCTGTGCGACCAGGCTCCGCAACGGTGCGTGCCAGGCACCCCCACCATGTTGGCCAGGTCGATACTGACACAGGTGGAATCGTGCAGCCCTCTGACCTTCGGCCTTCCCGTCCACCTTCATTTACCGAATCTGGCCTCTCGTGGATGAGGCCCGCGAAACACGGCTCGTTCGTTCCCCAGGCAGCACCCATGGCGCGCCTACGCCTGCACGCCAGACCCGGCGCTTGCCCGCACACCACAAGAAGCTTCCACGAACAGCGTGGCCTGCGATGTCGATGCCGCCGCCTTGGCCGTGGCTGACAATCCACAGCTGGGAACGCAAGAGGCGACCTGTCCGACCTCTTTGTCTGCAGGTTCACCCAGCCGACAGCTCTATCTACCAGGCTGCACCGTCGACGACGACGCCGGCCGATCTATCACAGGCCGTCGGCCCACGAAATTTCCTCGGGATCTCAAGCGGAATTGACCTCCATCAGGCCAGGCTGCCTTCGTTCAGTGCATCGTGGGCGTCGCGCATCGGCAGGTCCAGCGTCTGCAGGATGGTGGCAAAGCAGGTCGATGTCAGCATTGTCGTACTGCTGGTAAGGCGGCAATTGTGGAAGCGCCGGTCGTAGTATCGCCGACACCTCGATCTTCTGCTGCGGCAACGTCGGACCGAAGCAGCGCTTCAGCGCCCGGTCGATCATCGCCACGTCGGGTGGTAATAGCCCACCAGCGGCCCGGCTGCCCGATGAACATCAGCAGTCGCTCCATCGCCTCGCACAGCGGGTATCAGCGCATCCTGAGCCACGGCTGGGTACTGCCACGCTGTCGGGACTCTCGCTCGGGCGCACCAGCAACTCCGGCCGTTCGCGCGTCATGAGGCGACGCCCCACGATCCGCGTCGCTCCAATAGCAATAGTCTCGTCTACGCACGTTGACCCGGTGGTCTCGCAGTCCAGCGCCACCCATTCATCAGGCGGCGGCAGCCGAACTGGAAGGCCAGCGCGGGTGCTTCGAATGCGGCGCTGCCAGTCGCGCACCACTCAAACAGACGCCGCGCTGCAACCAGGTATGGCAACGTCTGCACTGCGACCGCTCATGATGTCCGTCTCCCCGGGCTTCCATCATGACACTATCCTGTCACGATGTGATGCACATCACGACTTTGACCCCAGCCGGAAACGCCGCAGCTGGGCACGAGCGCCACGCGCGGCCAGCATGTTAAGCGGTCGCTCCAGCGGCCTCAGGCCGTGCACATCCACCTGCCGCTCACGGGCTGCGGTCCATCTGCAAGTCCAGACTGGCGCTCGCCGCAGGCCCAGCGAAGAAATGCGAGGCCTCCGTCAGCTCCTGGGCGCTCTCAGCATCCAGCGCACCGCCTCGTGCAGCGCCCGGATGCGGGCCCGCCGTGCTGCGGCGTCGATGCGCTCGGTCGCGCCGTGCTGCGCACCCCACTGCACCAGCGTGGGAACATCCCCGCCTTCTTCACGTTCAGGTTGGCCCTCACCGCCCCCAGCATCCGGCGCCACCAGCGCGTGCCGTCTCCGAAGGCATCCACCACGGCGGCGAAAGCGCGAGCATCATGGCATCTCGTCGGCCAGCATGCCGAACACCTGCCGGCGGCAGCGACGCTTCAGCAGCCGCGTCGCGCACACGGCGTGCGCGCATCGCATGAACACCGCCGCCAGATTGATCAGGCTGTCGGCCTCGCGGCAACACCAGCCGCCATTTCCGGACACGTCGCGCAAAAATCCTGCACCGTGCCGACGCCAGGGTGGCACGTCCAGCGACCGCTACTGCCCGGATGCAGGATGGCTTCAAGCAACGCCACGCCTCGACGTGCGCAGATCGCGCAGGATCCTCCGGCGGCACACCAGCCGTCTGCGGCAACAGCAACGCGTTGTCCTGGTCGGTCTTCAGCGGCTGCGCCTGCCCGTCGCTTCGCTGCCCGAATCACCAGCCAGACGGCTGGTCCACCAGCTCCGGCGGAGCAATCAATTTGCCAGGCCTGCTCGAAGAGCGGCCGTGCGGGAATCCTAGACACCGTCGTGCCGGCGGCGCCACCCGCGTGCCGCGATACCGCTGGCGAATCGCCGTCGTTCATCTGCGCAGCCGTCAGCAGCGCATCCAGCATCTGTCGCAGCAGCGTGGCAAGACGCCTGATCGATCAGCATGGAATGATTCGACAGAGAAGCAGACGAGGTCCAGCGATTCCAGCAACCCCAGGATCTTTCCGTACATACCTGCAACGCACCACGGTGCACGCCGCGCGCTGCATCAGCGCACATGCCTCGCCCACCTGATCATCGGGACGCACCGTGCGCCCCCAGCAGTGCCAGCTCACCCACCGGAGGCCTGTCCAGCGGGCGGCGCATCCAGAACGGCCCGCCCGCAACCCGCTGGTGGTGAAGATCCCCACATCGTGGCGGCTGTGCAGACATCGTCACGCACCAGCACGTTGCTGGTCTCTTTCCGCCTGAAACAGCCAGAACCACCGAAACGATGTCCAGGTCGGCCCGGCACGGCATGGGAATTGGGCTCAGCAGCGCGTCACACACACGGGCCATGTGCAGCGATTCTCCAGACCTCCACGTTCGGCGTTGCGGCCGGCGCCCGCCTGCACTTCTGTCCGAGTGCCGAGAACAGCAGCGCACCGGAAGGTGCCGCCGGACGCACGAAGCGCATTCACCGCGTGTAGCCAGCTCGTGCAGGCCAGACCTCGTCCATACGCACACGAAACGCGGCTGCCGCACGCGCGCGCAGCGCCCGTCCGTCGAAGCTGTCATCCGCCGCCGTGGCCAGCAGCTCGCTTCCAGCAATTGCTGCGCAGCCCTTGATCAGCACGAACAGGTGCTGCGGCACATCACCGGCATCCAACAGCAGCGCTTCGCCGGGCCGAAGTACGCCACGTTCACCTGGTCACTGAACCAGCCGCCGCTCCAGGAGGCGTCCAGGCAGTCGAAGGCGAGACCGAGAGTGAAAGGCATTCGGCATGGCACCCCTTCATTGTCCCAAAATCAAGGTAAACTGAAAAGCACCGAGTCTTCTCCCTTTCTGCGGCGCGACGCTCCTCCCGCCAGCACACCGCCGCCTCGGCCGATCAGACCTTACCCAAAGCGCAGAGCTGGCTGCACGCCCGAGGGGCAGGCCCTCAGTGCCCGAAGCGCGACGCCATTGCCAGCAGCAAAGCGGCAGCCGCCTCACGCCCCTGCGCATCGAGGTCCCGCTGCACCTGCGCGCCAGCATCCGGGCGGCAGCATCAGGCCACCGACCTGCCTCTCAACCTGCAGAGCATCAGCCCGGCATTGCGCTCGCGAGGCATCAGCAACGACTTCGCGGCATCCGGTCTGGTGCACAAGGTGGACGCCACCAGCGCAGCTTCACCGTCTGCGATGGCCACACGGCGACCACCATGAGCACGGCGCACCTGTGATGCTGATCACCGGCGGTGTGGACAGCCGAGCCATGGAGATCAACGACCCCGAGGTACAGGAAATCCCTGCAGACCTCCTGGCGCTATCCACGCACTGCACGGCTTTCCAGGCCCACGGTCTGAGAGATCAAGGGCAACTGTCGCCAGTGTCTGGCACAGCCCTCATTGAACAAAGCATGCGCCCCCGGGATGAATCCGGAAAACCCCCATGCGTCATGCCGCGAAAGGTTCGGCCCGGCGGCGACACAGAAACTCACCCGCGACGCCCGTTCCGCACTGCCGCCAGGGCAGCAGCGCCATGGGCGACCCATGCCGGGCGCGTCAGGCGTCCTTGTCCCTCGACCGTTTGCCGACACCTTGTCAGCAGACGCGAGCGGCGGCGGTCGTTGTTCGACGCGCCGCATATGAGCCGCAGCGCTCGGCCTGCCCCGGCGACCCGCTGCTCAGCGCAAGCGTCCTTGCGTGCGAGCACCACCAGGTTGGAACCATGCGGTCGTCGGGCGCCGCCGTCGCCCGCACCAGCACTGTCACGCACCATGCCCGTCCACCTGGCCGGTGGTGGTGGCGCGCGCCACTTTCGACCTGATCGGCAGCACGGTGCGGCGGCAGGCCGCCTCCTACCAGCAGGAACAGCGTGACGGAAGCGCCCTTCCGCAGCCCCCTGAGCCAGCGCCGCCGCGTACGCCGATCGATCACGTTGCCAGCTGCCGCGTTCAGCGTGCGCAGACGCGCATGCTGTCCTGGTCGGCAAGATCCTGAACGTTCCGCCTCTTCCAGAAGGCTACTGACATGGGATCTAGACCGATTTCCATGGTCCTCTGTGCTGCTTCGGTTTGGTCAGTGACCTCATACGGGTCGGCCTCACGCCTCGTCCGCATCCGGATTATTCTGGATGGCCGCCACCAATGCCGCATGCCATCTGCTTCCATCCCACACCATCGAGACAATATCCGACCGATGTGATCGCGGGCAGCCGTCATATCCGGTGCGATTCCGTCGCGGACTTTCCACCATCCGGCGCTGTACCGACAGTAGCGAGTTCATGTCACCGGCATCAAGGCAGCCCGAGCCATGGCAGGCACTAGAGCAGGCCTGACATGCGTTCCCTGGGACACCTGCAAAAGCGCCCGCTCCGCTGAACAGGAGCGCCCTGGCCGATAGAAACGCCCTGTGACAGCCCTTCTCCGGGAACTCACACGCCCTCACGCCGCGAGGAACAGGCTCATCATGAACGTACGCCAGCGTCGGCAGAAAAGCCGCGACCATGGCCATCGGGATGACTGACGGCGAACAGACCTGCTTTGATGATAGGCGGGGACGAATCCACATGGCCGTGACCGAGCTGGCAGCGGCCAGTCACCACTGGCCACGCGCGCGCACCGCAGCTGGGCCAGGATGACGAACGCCAGCAGCTCGCGCAGCAGATCGATGCTCAGGGCTATGGTGCCGTAGGCCTTGCCCAGCGCCTCGCAACCATCACGCGCGACAGCGAGAACAGCCATAGCCACTGGACAGCGCCAGCCCCGCCTTCAGGGGCGACATCGGCCAGCCACGCCACCAGCGCACCGCCCAGCATCGACCCCACGACCACCAGCCCTGGCAGCGCCAGCATGGCGGGCGACACGCTGGCGGCTCAGACGATCTGGGCCAGATCAGCCCCTGACGCACGATGCCGATCAGCAGCAGGAAGGTATGTGCGACGGCGAGCCAGCGACTCCAGGCACAAGGCGTTACTGCGCCAGAAAGAGCAAGGCCCCCAGCACCACCATGCCCAGTGCAATCAGCGCCTCGCGTGGCGGCCAGGCCAGACTCAGTTGTTGGCCAGCGACAGGCGCTCACGCTGCCGGACCGCCCCTGCAGCTCCCAGGGTCTGCCTGCGCCGCCTTGCAGCGTGCCTCGGCCTCCGACAGCCTCCCAGCGTGCGCCGCCTCGGGAAGCCCGTCGTCGGGAAAGCCTTCAGGCACGGACAGCTGCGGTCACCGCCCCGCCCTGCGCCCCCTCCCGCCTGCCCGCACTTTTCGGGGACGTGCGGATTCAGCACCGACAGACGCTGGCGCCAACGGGTCAGCCAGCGTCGCGAAGCCAGCACCAGCACGCCAGGAACCAGGGTGGTGGCCAGCGCAAGAGCGCGAAATGCCCAGAATGCGCCCCACTGACCCCCGACGAACAGCACTCGCCAAACTCGTGGCCGATGAGAAAGAGCATCAGCCAGATGAGAGGGGGCAATCATGCGCTGATGAGCCGGCTGGCAGGCGCCTGGGGCGCCAGCCGACTGAACACGACCCCTGCGACCAGGGCCAGCAGGATTGGCCAGAGAGCATCTCGGATATTCATCCTGACATGATAGCGAGCGGCGGTCACCCGGCAGGGCCATCCCCAAAGACACGGAGACAACACGAAAGACTCGAGGCTGGCCCTGTCTGCTCAGCCGAAACTCTCCTTGAACCTCCGTCGATCCGGGTACCGCGTGAGCCCCGCCCCGCCTCGGCTGCCTTCCCTCCAGGCGGCACGCGCAGCGCCCCGCTCACTTTCAGATACGAGCGCAGCGCCGTCACCACCACCTCCAGGTCCTGCTGCCGCTGCTGGGGCGTGCTGTCCGTCGCCCCCAGGTGCTCGCGGATGTGGTGCTCCAGCACCTGGCCCATCAGTCCGTTGACCGCCCCGCGAATGGCTGCGATCTGCTGCAGGGATGGCCGCGCATCTCGCTTCCTGCTCCAGCGCCTTTTCCAGCGCAGCGGCTCGACCGCGATGCGGCGCACGCGTCAGCAGGGCCTTTCTGTCTCGAATGGTGGGACATGAATCAGTACCGTGAGAAGCTATCTATACTGGGTATAGTATAAAAACACTTCAAAGGGAGGCTGCATGAAACCGACCGAAACCTCTTCGCCCGCCCCCGCCAACTGCGAGGTCATCCATTCCTTCACCAAGGGCAACCCTGTGGCCGAGCGACGCACCCGCTGGGTCATGTGGCTGACCCTGACTGGCGATGGTGCTGGAATCGCCGGCGGCTGGTTCTTCAACTCCATGGCGCTGATGGCCGACGGCTGGCACATGAGCTCCCGCCGCCTTCGCCCTGGGCTGACCGTCTTTGCTTCACCGCATGGCGGCCCGCTACGCCCGGGACCGTCGCTGCCTTCGGCACCTGGAAGATGGAGGTTCTGGGCGGGCTACACCAGCACTGCTGCTGGTGGGCGTGACCATCACCATGCTGGTGGAGATCGGTGAGCGCATGGTCAACTCTGCCCATCGGCTACGACGAGGCCATCGCCACCGCCGTGCTGGGGCCTCGGCCGTGAACCCTGGTGAGCGCCTGGATGCTCGAAAGACGACCATCACCACCACGGTCATCCCACGGGCACGCGCACGACCACGGACACGACCACGGGCATTCACACGCGCATGCAAACAGTGCGTCAGCCGGACAGGCAGGCACGACCATGATCATCATGCGCACCACCCCGCCGATGCCCATGCCCACAGCTCCGACCATCGGCACAGCGACCACGACCATGACCACGCTGCATGCGACCAGCCAGTGACACGATAGACGCACGCGCATGGCGCCCACGACCTGAACCCTGCGCGCCGCCTACGTCCACGTGCTGACCGACGCGGCACCTCCATTCTGGCCATTCTGGCCCCTGTTCGGCGGCAATGGTGGAGGGCCAGCTGGCTGGACCCGCTGATGGGCATCGTCGGCGCCGTGCTGGGTGGGCGTCTGGGCCAAGGGGCTGCTGCGCGACTGCGCCCTCGTGCTGCTGGATGCCGAGATGGACAACCCGCTGACCGAGCGCATCGCCCGCATCGCTGACCGGGGCGGCGATGCCCGTGAAAGGTGCAGGACCTGCACCTCCGGCGGGTCGCCAACGACGCAAAGTACGCCTGCATCGTGGCCCTGCAGGTACCGTCCCCCACGATGACGACGCTCCGCCCGTTCCGCGACACCCGACCAAAAGACAGCATTGAAGACAGCCACCGGCAGGACGCCGCCGGATCCCTGACGGAAAGCCACCACCACGATACCGACGCGGGCTGGCAGCCCTGCCCTGCCCCTGACTACTTCGTCGGCTGCTCAGCGCCCATCACCGAGCTGGTGCACATCACGGTGGAAGCGGACGTGGTCACCGCCGGCGGACAGCCTGCTAGTGACTCACTGAACGAACGGCGCCCGACAGGGGCCATGCACGAGCCGTCAAACACGCTCTCCGTAAAGCGCGACTCGTGCCCGCCTGCGTCCCCTTACATCAGCCCTACGTTGCGCAGCACCGTGATGCCGACGTCGCCGAGAACATGGCGCCAAACGTGGTGATGCCCACGATGTTGGCAGCCGCCACGTCATTGCCGCCCATGGCCTTGGCCATCACATAGCTGGCCGCTGCCACCGGCATCGCAATCACATCAGAATAGCACCCCCATCGGGACGCCTTCGCAGCCCGAAGGCCAGCCCCACCGCCACGGCCGTCAGCGGCGCCACCACCAGCCGGCCGATGCTGGCCTGCACGAGATGCCGGAAGTATCCAGCACCGAGCGGACATCAGAAGGGTGGCACCGGCGCAGATCAGCGCCGATGGGCAGCGGCAATGTTGGCCATGTAGCGCGCCGTCTGGCATGACGGCCTGGGCAGATCGATGTTCAGCTGCATGCTGCAGCAACGCCGACACGATGGCCACGATCAGCGGGTTGGCGACGATGTTGCGACCGATATCCAGCCAGCGGCGGCGACCCGCCCGCGCGCGCCCGAACGACTGAGCGTGATCACCGACAGCACGTCTGTAGAGCGTGACCACGCCCACATAGACCGCCCCTGACGGCAGCCCGGCATTGCCGTAGGCGTTCTGCACGAGCCAGCCCCATGATCGCCATGTTGCCGTGAATACCCCCGCACGAACATCGCCCTGTCGCGCACCTCCGGCACGAAGCGCCGCGTACAGCTCCGCCCCAGGTACAGCAGCAGCGTCGTGCTGACACCCGCAGCCAGCATGACGGCTTCCTGGCCGTAACGGATCTCGCTGCTCATCAGCTCGCGAGAACAGCAGAGCGGCAAGCCCGTAGTTGAAGACCAGCCGCGACGCTTTTCGCCGCAAAAGCCGCATCCACCTGCCCGGTGCGGCGCATCACCACGCCAAAGCCCAGCAACAGCACGCTGGGCAGGGTCACGCCCACGGCGAACAGGATGGCATCGAAACAGCTCTTTCATCCGGGAATGCGCGCTCAGCGCCGCTGCGCCTTCAGCAGATCCGCCACCAGGAAAAGCCAGCTCCAGGCTCTGCGAACCATTGAGCTGCGGATCGCAGGCGCTGGTGTATGCGCTCCTGCAGGCTCTCGTCCGTCAGGTTCTGCCCACCGCCCCGGCACTCGGTCGTCGATCCTGGCTGGTCAGGCTCCACGTGCGGGCCGCGGCCGTCGTGCCTTCGGCCTCGTGCACCCCGAAGAACTCGCGCACCTCCTGCACCAGAGTGCCGAAGTCGCGCGTCTCTTCAGCCCGTTGGAGCCGTCACGCATTGCCGTGCATCGGGTCACAGCTCCAGAGATCACCGGACGACCGCTGGCCTGCTCACCGCCCCGCACCAGCGCCGGCAGGTGCTTCGGGCAGCCTGCCAGCTCATGCGCGTGATCAGCGCCAGCCGGCCGCTCCTGGTTCCGGACCGCAGCGCCTGTGCATCAGCAGCACGCTCATCGGGGCGTGCCGTCGGGGCCCCACCTTCACCGCCAATGCTGTATGAGTGCCGCCGCGCAGGTACTCGATGTGCGCTCCATCCAGCCGCCGCGCGTGCGCTCGCCCAGCCATTACAGCATGTGAGCCGAGGCCCCGGAACCAGCGCCCTGATGCGGCCTCGCCCGGTCAGCCACTCAGCGCGCCTCTTCTTCATACGGCAGCAGCAGCGCCCCGTGCGACGTGTAGTTCACCCGGTTCAGCTGACGACCTGGCCCCGTCCAGCACGCCACAGGCCCGCGCGAAGGCCAGCGCTCGTCGATCCGGTCGGCCAGCTCCCGATAAGCGCTGCCCTGCGGGCTCTCCCGCACGAAATCCGCTGTCCAGGCATGCAGCTGGTGCAGATCGGCAAAAACCGCCGCCCGCCAGCGCCCGCAGCAGGTTCAGCGTGGCTGCACTGGCCGAATAGGCGCGCAGCAGCCGCCCGGCTGCGGCACTCGGTCCGCTTTCGGTAAACGCGCGCACCATTGATGATGTCGCCGCGATAGCTGGGCAGCGTCACCTCGTCCCGCGTCTCGGTAGTCGGCCGAACGCGGCTGGGCATACTGCCCCGCAATGCGCCCCACCTTCACCACCGCCTGCGCCGCTGCGCATACGTCAGCACCACCGACATCTCGCAGCAACACCCGGAAGGTCTCGCGCGCGCATCGCCATCCAGCATGTCGAAGCTCTCGGCGCAGTCGCCCCCTGCAGCAGGAAAGCCTCGCCCCGCCGCCACCTCGGCCAGCTGCGTCCCCGCAGCGCCTGCACCTCGCCCGCAAAGATCGCGGCGGAAGGCGCGCAGCTGCCCGCACACCGCATCCAGGCGCCCCTGGTCCGGATAGGTCGGCATCTGCCGGGCCGGATACGTGCGCCAGCTCTCGGGCGACCAGGAAGAAATGCCAGCGGCGGCAGCAGACACGGAAGCAGAGTCCTCGGAGGCAGTCGTCATGATAGAAGGCAGCAATCGGATACGAGTCAGGGAAGCCGCTATTGTAGGAGAGCAGGCTGCCGCCGTGATGTCAGAAGGAACGAACCAGTTCCGACCCCGGACGAAGGGGCTCACCCACCTGCCAGTTCATATCCCGTGCTGCGCCCTCCCCGGCGATCCAGCACCCCCAGGATCCAGCAGCTGCGTGATGTCACGCAGCGCCGTATCCTTGCGAGCACTCCGGCATGCTGGCCCAGCGGCTGCTGGTCAGCTGTGCTGTCGAAGCCGTCCAGAAGCCGGTTCAGCAGCTTGATCTGCCGCGGATTCATCGTACCGCCCCAGCGCCGCCAGAAGCGTGCCTTCATCATGCACCGCATCCAGCGTTGATGCGCACCGGCCAGCGTCCGTCCCAACGTGGCCAGAAAACCAGGGATCAGCCAGGCCGTCACATCCATGCTGCCCTCTCGCGTCTGCCCAGGATGTCGTACGCCTTGCGCTCGCGCTCGATCTGCGCCGACAAGCCAGAAACGCTCCGTGCAGCCAGTCGGATGTCAGAGCGATCCCTGCATGAACGCGCAGCGCGCTCCGTTGCCATCCTCGAATTCGCGCAACGTCACGAACTCATAGGTGGCCAGCCCGGCCTTCAGCAGCGCATCGGCACGCGCACCGCTGACCGGGACATCGGCCGTGACGCCCAACGACGTATTGGCCTGGTACAGAGCCGCCATCTGCTCCGGCACGTGGCGGCTGCGGCGCCTGGAAAATCCGCACGCGGGCGCCCATGCATCGGCGCGACACCACCTCACCTGGAGGGCGGCGCGAAGCCGGCCCTTTGGAACGATGGTGGAGACGAGGGAGGATCGAACTCCCGACCTCGGTATTGCGAACGCCGCGCCTCCAGCTGAGCTACGTCCCCACGACTCGCGGATGATACCACCGCTTCGAAGTCGATCCCAAACCGGCGGCCGCCGCAGCGGACGAACGGCCGTAGCGCTCGCAAACGCTACGACACCCGTCCTGGTCATGAGCATGAGCGACAGGGCCACCGGTTTCCCGGATGGCCCTGCAGGGTCATGGAAGGTTCATGGCGCAGCGACGCCCTTCCCCGACTCCGCCCGATCAGCCTTCATGCCAGCAGCGAGCGCAGCATCCAGGGCGTTCTTCACGTGCAGCTGTCATGCGGTGGTCAGCAGGTCGGCGGTGGGCTCGTCGTGGGCTTCGTCGGCCGCCGGGAAGATGTCGCGCAGGTGCGCACTACGGCTTCCCGGCCTTCTGCCAGTCCTTTGATCATCTCGTTGGCGGAGCTTGGTGTTGTCGCCGTCCTGATGCTGGAGAGCTTTCCGGCGAACTCGGTGTACGAGCCTCGGGGCCAGGTGGCCCAGCGGGCGCGGATGCGCTCGGCGATCTCGTCCACGGCAGCGGCCAGTTCGGTGTACTGGTCTCGAACATGGCGTGCAGCGAGTTGAACTGCGGCCAGTGACGTTCCAGTGGTAGTTGTGGGTCTTCAGGTACAGGCTGTAGGAGTCTGCCAGCAGTTTGGACAGGCCCTTGGCCACGGTTTTCGCGTTGCTTGTCGGTCATGCCGATGTTGATGCCCTATGTTTGAACTCCTGTCGAGAATCGAGGTTGCCATGCAGTGCTTCCAGTTCCCGCGCCCTCTGCCTTCCGGCGGCCCCAGGGCTGTCCTGCAGATAGCAGTATAGGCACTCCCTATCGATACGGCAAATTTATTTATTTTCATTGACCGATAGTCAGACATGAAGACAGCAAAGAAAAAGGCACTGATCGGCAGAACAGGTGCGCCTCTAACGGTGGCAGCCGAGGCTGCCTCTCCTCCTCCTCCTCAACAGGGGGATCAGTGCCTGACACCAATCAACGTCCCTTTGGTGAAGAGGATATTACTCCGTTCACCGGGTGAATTTCGTGCCGGACCTGGCAAACCCTAGGGTACGCATCAGGACTAACCCGAAAAGGCTCTCGGATGCCGAAAGATGGGGCTCAGCGCAGTCGCCCTCCGGCCCGCACCCGCTTTGCGTCAGGTCTCGTCCCACGCGGTTCCAGCATCACCAGGGCCAGCGCCAGGAACAGGATGGACGGATGCTGACGGCCAGCCAGGGCGGCCACGTGCTGATGAGACCCAGGTTGGAGAAGAGGCCATTCATGATGTAGAAGCCCACGCCAGCGAGATGCCGAAGAAGAGCTTCAGGCCGATGCCGCCGGCGCGGAACCTGCAGGTAGCGAAGGGCAGCGCCAGCATCAGCATGACGATGATGGCCAGCGGGTAGACCACCTTTCTTCCACAGCGCGCCAGTTCGCAGCGGTTGGCGTTCTGGGCGTTTTTCCTTCAGGTGCGAGGTGTAGCGCCACAGGCCAGGGCCGACATGCGGTCGGGGGCGATGGCCAGCACCGACAGCAGCGCCGGGTTCAGGTCCGAGACCCAGATGGTCTCGGGCCGGCGCTCCACGGCCGCATGCAGGGGCGTCGTAGCCCGTCTGGGTGCGGGAGACGTTGAAGCGGGTGGTCTCCACACCTTCCAGTCGCCAGCTGCTGGCCTGACCGTTGTGCGCCGGCTGGTAGCGGCCGTGCTCGGCGTGAATGACTGCCGTCAGCCGGAAGTCGGTGTCGAATTCGTGGATGGCCACCTTGCTCAGGCCGCCGTCAGCTTCCGTGGGTGCCGATGTTGACGAAGCGGGTCTGCAAGGCGCTGGCCATCGGGGCCACGCACGCTGTCCTTCAGCCACAGGCCGGAGCGGAAGCCCCCACGCCCGAGCCCTTGCCCAGCACGTCCATGCGCAGCTGCTGCGCACGCTGTTCGGCCATCGGGCGATCCATTCGCCGGCCACGGCAGTCAGCACGGCCAGCAGCACGCCAAGCACCAGCATCGCCGCGCAGCGCTCAGCTGGCGACTCATTCCGGCCGCACGCATGGCGGTGAACTCGAGTTCTGGGCAAACTGGGCCAGCGCGTAGATGCAGCCAATCAGTGCAGCCACGGGCATCAGCTCGTAGATGTGGCTGGGCAGGCCCAGCAGCACGTACAGCTATCGACCTGCGGCGGCCGAGTAGCCCGGCCGATATCGTCCAGTTCGTTGATGAGGTCGAAGAAGGCAAAGAGCCCCAGGAAGCCCAGCAGCACGGCCATGATGCCGCCGGCGATCTCGCGGGTGAGATAACGGGCCATCAGCTTCATGCCGTCTTGCCTCCCCGCAGGCGGGCCACCAGCTTGCTGAAACTGAAGCTCGGCAGCGTGAGCCGCTTGCGGAACATGTAGAGCGCCAGGCCCAGCACCAGAACGTGGGTCAGCCACACGCCCACCCCGAAGCTCAGTTTCTCCTGGGTGATCCAGGATCGGACAACGCTGTTGAGGTTGGAATACGTGAAGTAGATGAGCACGCCGATGACGAGGTTGACCGAGAGCTGCCCAGCCGGGGTTGACGAACGAGAGCGGGATGGCCAGCAGCGCGATGACGCGAAGACCGAGATGGGCAGACCTGACCCGGTAGGCCAGTTCACGGGCGGCGGACGACGAGAGCTGCAGCAGGTCCGGCGTGCCATGCCGCGCACGCTCTCGATCTGGGTATTGACGGGCTTGGGATCGAGCCGCACGCCGTAGCGCAGGAACTCCATCAGCGAGTATTCAGGCGTGCCCCAGGTGCCGTCGTAGCGGCGGCCGTCCTCCAGCACCAGGAAGCGGTCACCGTTCTCCTCGATCTTCACGTGGCCGCCACGGGAGGCCACCACCACCATGCGCGGGCCGTTGTGCTGCACCACGAAGACGTTGGAGACGGTGCTCTTGTCGGGGCTCATCGATTCCACGAAGAACACCCGATTGGACGAGGTGGATTCGCGGAACTGCCCGGCGCCACCATGGACACGTCCTCGCGCTGGTTGAAGCGCTCGCGCAGCTCGGCAATCTGCTGGTTGGCCCAGGGCGACAGCACGAAGGTGACGGCGGCCACCACCGCCGCATAGGGCAGCACGAACATCATCACCGGGCGGATCCAGGCCGTCAGGCTCTGGCCGCTGGCAAACCGAATGACCATTTCCGAGTCGCGCCAGGCGCGCGCCAGCACCATCAGCACCGACAGGAAGACCGTCAGCTACCAGCAGCACCGGAATGAAGCCGATGGCGTTGAAGGCAATCAGCGGCAGGATGTCGGAACTGGCGATCCGGTCGCTGGTGGCACGGTTGAGAAACCGGATCAGCGACGTGGTGACCAGAATGGTGAACAGCGTGGCGAACATGACGCCGGCAACGCTGTTCAGGTCGCGGCGCAACGACTGGCGGAAGATCATCGTGCTAGTTGCAGGTTGCCCGCATCTTCCGGGGCGTCAAGGGCTCACGTTCACCGCCTGTGGCGCGTGTGCAGACATCCCGGCATCGCCCCTCCCCGCCCAGCCTGCGGGAACACGCCGTCGGCCGTCTGGCCGGCCGTCGCTGCGGGGGGCATGGAGCCCGTCCTATAATGGGCGTTTGCCGTTGTGGCCCGCTTCACCCGATCGAGATTCCTGATGACGCTGCAGTTCTCCTCAGACCACCGCTGCCGAGAAACTCCGCGCAGTGCCTGGTGCTGCCCGTGCAGGCCGGCAGGCTCACGCCCACCGGTGCGGCCATCGACGCCCGCCTGGACAACGCGCTCTCCCGGCCATCCTGAAGGCCGGCGACCTGGGCAAGAAGCGGTTCCACGCAGCTGGTGCCCACCAGCGTCAAGGGCCTGCCGCGCATCCTGCTGGTCTCGATGGGTCATGAAGACACCATCAAGGCCCCCGCTTTGCCGAGGCCGTGCGCAGCGCCTTCCGTGCCGTGCTGGCTTCGCCCGCCACCGACGCCTTCTGCTGCCTGCATGAGGGCCCACGTCGAACTGCGCGAGCTGCCCTGGCGCGTCGGCCAGATCGTGCTGGCCGCCCGTGAGGTGCGCTACCGCTTCGACGACTACAAGAGCAAGCCCGAAGCCGCCCCGGCCCCTGAAGGACGTGGTGCTGGGCGTGGAAAGCGCCGCCGACCAGAAGGCTCTGGCGCCCCGCGTGGCGCGCATGTCCGACCTGGCCGATGGCATCGACACCGCCCGCAACCTGGGCAACCAGCCGCCCAACGTCTGCCACCCGTCCTTCCTGGCCAATCAGGCCCAGAAGCTGGGCCGCCAGCTCAAAGCTCAAGGTCGAGGTGCTGGACCAGAAGCAGATGGCCTCGCTGGGCATGGGGGCCCTGCTGGCCGTGGCGCAGGGGTTCGGCCCAGCCGCCCAAGCTCATCGTCATGCACTACCGTGGCGCCGGCGCGCGCCAGGCCCCGAGTCGTGCTGGTGGGCAAGGGCATCACCTTCGACACGGGCGGCATCTCGCTCAAGCCGGCCGCCGACATGGACGAGATGAAGTACGACATGTCCGGCGCAGGCTCGGTCTTTGGCACCCCTGCAGGGCCGTGGCGCAGATGAAGCTCAAGATCAACCTGACGGTGATCATCGCGGCTGCCGAGAACATGCCTTCGGGTTCAGCCGCCCGCCCGGGCGACATCGTCACCACGATGTCGGGCCAGACAGTCGAGATCCTCAACACCGACGCCGAAGGCCGGCTGGTGCTGTGCGATGCCCTCACCTACGCCGAGCGCTTCAAGCCGGCGGCGGTCATCGACGTGGCCACGCTCACCGGTGCCTGCGTCATCGCCCTGGGCCATCAGCGGGCAGGCCTCTTCTCGAATGACGAGGCCCCTGTCGGCTCAGATCCAGGCGGCTGGCGATGATTCCGGCGACACCTGCTGGCCCATGCCGATGGACGACGCCTACAACGAGCAGCTGCGCTCGCCCTTTGCCGACATGGGCAACATCGGCGGCCGCCCGGCCGGCGCCATCACGGCTGCCTGCTACCCTGTCGCGCTTTGCCAAGGCCTATTCGTGGGCGCACCTGGACGTGGCGGGCGTGGCCTGGCGCTCGAGGGGCCAACAAGGGGCTCCACGGGCCGTCCGGTGGCACTGCTCACCCACTTCCTGATGGATCGCGCAGGCTAAACAGCCTTCCCACGGCACGAATTCCCGCAGCCCCATGACCCAGGTGGATTTCCACTTCAACGTTCCCGACACCGGCCGCTACGGCTGCCGGCTGGTGCCTGAGCCTGGCAGGCCGGGCACAAGGTGGTCATCTATTGTGAAGACACCCGCCGCCTGGCCAGCTTCGACCGCCTGCTGTGGGAATTCGCGCCGCTGTCCTTCATTCCGCACGTCTCGGTCCGGCATCCGCTGGCAGAGCGCACCCCGGTGCTGCTCACCGCGTCCGACGCCGACGTGCCCGCCAGCCACCGTCAGGTGCTGGTCAATCTGGGCGAGCGCATGCCGCCCGCCTTCGCCGACTACGCCCGGGTGGTGGAACTGGTAGGCACCGATGCGCAGAGCCGTCGGGCGGCTCGCGCCCGCTTCCGCTCTACCGCGAACAGGCTCACCCCGCTCACCCACGATGTGGAGGAACGAGATGGCAACCGATGACAAGCACCCCGACACGGGCACCCACACCGCAGCCGGCGCCCGTCCGGCGACAGGCCAGGCCACCGGCTGGCCACGCTCGCAGTTCCCCGACGACTCCGACGACGACTATCTGGAGGACGAGGCTGGCCCGCTGGACGAGGACGCCGCCATCGCCACCCTGCCGCCGCTCACCGACGAGGACCGGGCGCTGATCAACAAGCTGGTGCATTCCATGCGCCTGCTGGATGTGGGCATCTCCTCGGCAGCGGCCCATGAGGCCGCACCGGCCACTGCCCCTGTCCCCTTCCCCGAGCTGCCCACCGCCGGCGGCCGGACGCCGCCCGTTCGCGCACGCACCACGACCATCGTGCCACCCGCGGTGCGTCCCGTCCACGCCCACGCCCGAAGACGAGATGCCATCGATGCTGACGGATGTCGTCAACGTGCAGCGCTATCACCCTGATCAGCTGCCGCGCACGACTTCGAGGACGTGGACTGGAGCAACCTGGCCGGCCAGGTGCGCGGGAATAGTGCTGGAGCGGCTGCTGCGCCGCGGCGACATCCCTGCTGGATGGCCAGATGAATCACGCGCTGGCCCCGGTCATCTCCCCGCGCCGTCGAGACCATGACGCGCGACGTGCACGACACCCTCAACCGCCTGATCCGCGACATCGTGGCCCGTGCAGTGAACGAGGAGATCACCCGTCTGCACGCCGAGATGGCCCGCCAGAACCCGACGACTGAATCCGGCGGGGCTGCTCAGGCCCGTCGACGCCGGACCGAGGCCCACAGAGCCTCTTTTGAACGTGCCTGATCGTGACGCGGGGGCACTGTGAGCGACACCGTGGGCATGAAACGCCCGACACGCTCTAGAATTCCCCTCATCCGATCACTTCCATCCAGACACGTTCATGACCAACGCTGCTGCCCCTGCGGATTCCGCCCAGGACCAACTGCCCAAGAGTTTCGAGCCGGCGCCCATCGAGGCGCGCTGGTATCCCCTGTGGGAATCGCGCGGCTACTTCGCCAACCGGCCGGCCCCGGGCACCGACGCCGCCGGCACGGCATCCGCCCAGCCGGCCAGCGACACCGCCTACTGCATCCAGCTGCCGCCGCCCAACGTCACCGGCACGCTGCACATGGGCCCATGCGTTCCAGCAGACGCTGATGGACACGCTCATCCCGCTACCACCGGATGCTGGGCAAGGACACCAACTGGGTGGTGGGCAGCGACCACGCCGGCATCGCCACGCAGATCGTCGTCGAGCGCCAGCTGGCCGCCGAGGGCAAGTCGCGCTACGACCTGCCGCGCGAGCAGTTCATCGAGCGCGTCTGGGCCTGGAAGAACGAATCGGGCGGCGCCATCGGCAAGCAGATGCGCCGGCTGGGCGACTCGGCCAACTGGGAGTACGCCGACAGCCTGGGCACGCATTCCGGCTACTTCACCATGGGACCCGAAACTGTCCACGGCCGTGGCCGGGAGTCTTCGTGCGCCTGTATGAAGCCGGCCTCATCTACCGCGGCAAGCGGCTGGTGAACTGGGACCCGGTGCTGCGCACGGCCGTTTCCGACCTGGAAGTGGACATGACCGAGCGCGATGGCCACCTCTGGCACATCCGCTATCCCTTCGCCGACGGTCCGCAGAAGGCCGCTGACGGCACCGAACTGGCAGGTTTGACCGTGGCCACCACCCGTCCCGAGACCCTGCTGGGCGACGTGGCCGTGGCCGTGCATCCCGATGACGAGCGCTATCGCCACCTGCACGGCAAGATGCTGACCCTGCCGCTCACCGGCCGTCAGATCCCCATCATTGCCGACACCTACGTCGACCCCGAGTTCGGCAGCGGCTGCGTGAAGATCACCGGCGCGCACGACTTTCAACGACTACGAAGTGGCCATGCGCCACAACCTGCCGCTGATCGTCGTGCTCGACCTGCAGGCCAACATGGCGGGCGACGCCGTGCCCGAGGCCTACCGGAGCCTGAACCGCTACGAGGCCCGCGATCGCATGGTCGCCGACCTGGACGCCGCCGGCCTGCTGGTGAACACCGTCAAGCACCGCAACATGGTGCCGTCTGCGGCCGCTCCGGCGAAGTGGTCGAGCCCATGCTGACCGACCAGTGGTTCGTCGACCAGACCCGCGAGACGCAGCCCGACGGCCGCCCCGGCGGCATGGCCTGCCATCACCCGCCCGGCACTGGAAGCCGTCACCTCCGGCCGCATCCGCTTCTTCCCCGAGCACTGGGCCTCCACCTACGACCACTGGCTCTCCAACATCCATGACTGGTGCATCTCGCGCCAGCTGTGGTGGGGCCACCGGATTCCCTGCCTGGTACAGCGAGGATGGGCAGCTCTTCGTGGCCCGGCAACGAAGAAGCCCGCCAGAAGGCCGACGCCGCCGGCTGCACCGGCCCGCTCACCCAGGACCCCGACGTGCTCGACACCTGGTTCTCGTCAGCCCTGGTGCCCTTCTACTCGCTGGGCTGGCCCGCCGACGACGCCCAGACCCGCGCCGACCTGGCCCGCTACCTGCCCTCCGACGTCCTGGTCACCGGCAACGACATCATCTTCTTCTGGGTAGCCCGGATGGTGATGATGACCCAGTACTTCACCGGCAAGGTGCCCTTCAAGGACATCTACATCAACGCCATCGTGCGCGATTCCGAAGGCCAGAAGATGTCCAAGTCCAAGGGCAACACCCTGGACCCGCTCGACCTCATCGACGGCATCGAGCTCGACGCCCTGCTGGCCAAGTCGGTGCGCGGCCTCATGCGCGCGGACCACAAGGCCCGCATCGAGAAGTACGTCAAGAAGCACTTCCCCGACGGCATCCCCGCCTTCGGTACCGACGCCCTGCGCTTCACCTTCGCCTCGCTGGCCAACTTCTCGCGCACCCTCAACTTCGATATCAGCCGCTGCGAGGGCTACCGCAACTTCTGCAACAAGCTCTGGAACGCCACCCGCTTCGTGCTGATGAACGTCGAGGGCTATGACAACGGCTTCGCCCGGCCCTGCAAGAAGGACTGCGGCCCCGGCCAGTTCATGGACTTCAGCCCGGTCGACCGCTGGATCGTTTCCGAACTGCAGCGCACCGAGGCCGAAGTGGCCAAGGCCCTGGCCGAATACCGCTTCGACCTGGCTGCCAACGCCATCTACGGCTTCGTCTGGAACAGCTACTGCGACTGGTACCTGGAACTGGCCAAGGTCGAGCTCAACCACGAGGACCCCGCCCAGCGTCGCGGCGCCCGCCACACCCTGCTGCGCGTGCTGGAGCCGTCCTGCGGCTGGCCCATCCCCTCATCCCGTTCATCACCGAGGAACTGTGGCAGAAGGTGGCTCCGCTCACCCACAGCTACGGCGACGGCGGCGTGCAGACCCTGGAAGGCGAAGCCCTGCAGCGAGGCGCTGGCCGAGCGCCGCCACTCCATCATGCTGCAGCCCTACCCGCAGGCCAACGACGCAAAGATCGATGAGAACGCCGACGCCTGGATGACCGAGCTGCGCGCCCTGATCGATGCCTGCCGGGCCCTGCGCGGCGAGATGAACCTGGGCCCGCAGCAGCGTGTGCCGCTGCTCATCGCCAGCGACGACGCCCGCATCGACCAGATGCTGCCCTACCTGCCCGGCCTGGCACGCCTGTCCAGCGCCGAGCGCGTGGCCAGCCTGCCCGAGAACACCCTGGCCCCCGTCCAGGTCGTCGGCAACCACCGCCTCATGCTGAAGGTGGAAATCGACGTGGCCGCCGAAAAGGCCCGGCTGGACAAGGAGATCGCCCGCCTGCAGGCCGAGATCGGCAAGGCCAACGGCAAGCTCTCCAGCCCCAACTTCGTCGAACGCGCCCCGCCGCCGTGGTCGAACAGGAGCGCCAGCGTCTGGCGCAGTTCGGCGCCATGCTGGAGAAGGTGCAGGGGACAGCGGGCCAAGCTGGGGTAAGCTGGAGTAAGCCGGAGCAAGCCGAAAAAGCATCAGGGCCCTCTCGGGCCCTGATGCGAGCAAACGCTGCACCCATGCTCTCTCGGGCCTTGGGGCAAGCTGCCGCGCGTTCACTCTTTGGCTCTGATGCCAGCCAGACACCGCACATGTTCACGCTCGGGTCCTGATGCTGGCAGACACCGCACATGATTCTCTCTGGACCAGCAGGCCACAGCCACAATCGCACCGTGCACCACGCCCTTTTCCCCCTGATGACCCGCATCACCGGCTGGAATTCAGGGCGGAAAGCGGTCCAGGCTCACGGATGCGGTGGAACCACCGGGGCAGCGGCCACGTACAGGTGACGGTGGACGGCCCCGATGTCGTCTTTCAGGGAAGCATTCACGCTGGACAATGGGCTGCCCTGCCAGGACCGAAATGCTGGCATTTCGGGGAAGAAGGCATCATCTTCCGTCATTTTCGGGAGCAGCGCTTCCAGGACATCCTGCTGCTGGTACCTGATGCCGGCGGGTTTGCGCCCGTGCCCCCCCAGGAGGACGTCATCCCACCAGGCGGCATCCACCTGGTCGCCCAGACGCCCTATTCCTGCCCGCCAGACCGCTACAACGGCAGCCTGTCATCGCACGGCGGTACGCTCGAACTGCGGCTGCGCATCACCGGCGCACGCAAGGACGAAGACATCCGGTACCGCTATCGAGTGGATCCGGGCTGATCACCGCCGCCGCAGATAGAACACCGTCACGTCCCCGTCATCCATCTGGGCCAGCAGCGCATTGCCCGTCTGGCGGGCAAAGGCGCTGAAGTCCTGTTTCGAGCCAGGGTCGGTGGCCTCACGCGCAGCACCTGGCCACTCTGGAGTGGCCAGGGCCTTCTTGGCCCGCAGGATGGGCAGCGGACAGGAAAGCCCTCGGGCGTCCACGTGGGCATCCACGTGGTCCGGGATGCGCTCACTCCGTCGGCCAGCTGCTGCACCAGGCGTTCGTGGGTCATGCCCAGCACGCCTTCCAGCGCTGCCACGTCGTTGCCACCAGCCAGCGGCGAAGTCGGGCTGCCGCCGCCTTGCCACCCACCTGGGCAGCCACGCGGCCCAGCATCTCCTCGGCCTTCACCGTGTTCACCAGGTCGGGCGTCACGCCGGCCACCAGCTGGATCTTGTCGTTGCCTTCCACCGGGGCCAGCACCACCACCAGCGACTTCAGCTGATCCTTCAGCTGGTCGACCGTGCGCGCGCAGCGCCTCAGCGTCCATGCCATCCACGCGGGTCACTAGCAGGTGGGCACCGCACGGCAGCACCGTGGCCTGGGCAGCCAGGTTCTGACCTGGCTGCTGGCAGCGCTGGCCTTCACGCGGTCCAGCCTCGCGGCCCAGATCCTTCACCTGGGTCTGCAGCTGGGCCACACGAGCTGGCACTTCAGCCACCGGGGCACGCACGGCAGCGGCCACCTCGGCCAGCGTGGTCAGCTGCTGCTGGATCCAGGCCAGTGCCCCTTCGCCGGTCAGGCCGTCCACACGACGGATGCCGGCAGCCACGCCCTTCGGAGGCAATCGCGAACACGCCGATCTCGCCGCTGCGGGCCACATGCGGTACCGCCGCACAGCTCGCGGGTATCGGCCACGTCCACCACGCGCACCACGTCACCGTGCTTCTCGCCGACAGCGCCATGGCACCGGCGGAGATGGCCTCGTCATACGACATCCGGCGGATGACGGTGGTCATGCTGCTGCGGATCTCGGCGTTGACGATGGCCTCGACCGCCTGGATCTCTTCGGGCGTCATCGGCTTGTTGTGGCTGAAGTCGAAGCGGGTGTGATCCGGATCGACCAGCGAACCCTTCTGCGCCACATGATCACCCAGCACCCGCGCAGTGCCTGTGCAGCAGGTGGGTGGCCGAGTGGTTGCGGGTGGTCTTCTGGCGCAGGGCGGTGTTGACCTGTGCCTGCACGGTGTCGCCCACCTTCAGGCTGCCCTCTTCCACGCGACCATGGTGGCTCCGAACGGCGGCCTGGATCTTCTGCGTGTCGGACACGGCAAAGCGCGAGCCCTGCCCTGCAGATGGCCCTGGTCGCCCACCTGGCCGCCGGATTCAGCGTAGAACGGCTCACGTCCAGCACCACCACGCCCTCGTCACCGGCCTTGAGGTTCCTGCGCCGGCTTGCCGTCGTGGTACAGCGCCAGCACGCGGGCCTGGGCCGACAGCTCGTCGCGTAGCCCACGAAGCGGGTGGCTTCACCGTCGTATTCCAGCAGCGAAGCGCCCTTGAAGCGGCCGGCGGCACGCGCCTGCTCGCGCTGGTGCGCCATGGCCGTCTCGAAGCCGGCCTCGTCCACCGTCACGCCGCGCTCGCGGCAGACATCGGCCGTCAGGTCCAGCGGAAACCATGGGTGTCATGCGGGCGGAAGGCCGTCTCGCCGTCCAGCACCTTCTTGCCCTTCAAGCCGGCCAGCGCCTCTTCCAGCAGGCTCATGCCGTTGGCAATGGTCTCGAAGAAGCGGGATTCCTCGCCCTCGAGCACTTCCTCGATGCGGGCCTGATCGCGCTTTCAGCTCCCGGGATAGGCCTCACCCATTCCTTCACCAGCGCCGGCACCAGGCTGTGGAGGAACGGCTGGCGGGCACCCATCTTGTAGCCGTGACGCACGGCGCGGCGGATGATCCGGCGCAGCACATGCCGCGGCCCTCGTTGCCCGGCACCACGCCGTCGACGATGGTGAAGCAGCAGGCTCGGATGTGGTCGGCGATGACCTTCAGCGCGACGGGCTGCCCGTCTCGGGCGTGCCGCCGGCGTCGCTCACTCGCCTTGGCCGCAGCGGCCAGCGCAGGTTCACGAACAGGTCGATCTCGTGGTTGGGAATGCACGTGCTGCAGCACGGCCGCCACCGCTCCAAGCCCATGCCGGTATCCACGCTGGGACGCGGCAGCGGATGCAGTTCACCGGATTCGCTCCCGGTTGTACTGCATGAAGACGATGTTCCAGATCTCGATGAAGCGGTCACCGTCTTCCTCGGGGCTTCCTGAGGGGCCGCCGGCGACCTCGGGGCCGTGGTCATAGAAGATCTCGGTGCACGGGCCCGCAGGGGCCGGTGTCGCCCATCATCCAGAAGTTGTCCGACGCATAGCGCGCCCCTGTTGTCGCCGATGCGCACGATGCGATCGGCCGGCACACCCACCTGCTTGGCCCAGATGTCGTAGGCCTCGTCGTCCTCGGCATAGACCGTCACCAGCAGCTTTCTCGGGCGGCAGCTTGAAGACCGTGGTCAGCAGCTCCCTAGGCAAACGTGATGGCGTCCTGCTTGAAAGTAGTCGCCAAACGAGAAGTTGCCCATCATCTCGAAGAAGGTGTGATGGCGCGCGGTGTAGCCGACGTTTTCCAGGTCGTTGTGCTTGCCGCCGGCGCGGATGCACTTCTGGGCCGTGGTGGCGCGGCTGTAGGGACGCTTGTCGAAGCCCAGGAAGACATCCTTGAACTGGTTCATGCCCGCGTTGGCGAAACAGGAGCGTGGGATCGTCATGCGGCACCACCGGGCTGGACGCGACGATGGTATGGCCCTTGGACTCGAAGAACTTCAGGTACTGCTGGCGGTATTTCGGCGGACTTCATCATGGGTATCCGGTGGAGGAACCCTTCATTCTAACGAAGGTTCCCCCTACTCTGCCAATCGGGACTTCCCTGTGGGCAACACCTGGAAGCGCCTGGATGCACTCATCATTCGGCGGTACAACGTATCAGCCCCGGAAGGTCACAGCCCCGATACGAGCCCCCGCCGACCGCCCGAACAGTGTCCTGGGCGACCGCCCAAACAGAGCCTGGAGCAACCGCCGTGCAGAGCCAGGGCGGGCGCTATGGCATCGTGCCCGAAGGCCGGAAGAACGGCATCCGCCGCAGCGCCACACGCCCGGCTGCACGGCCACACTCCCGAAAACGCACAGGAGTCCCACCACCGTCCGGATGCCGCAGAGCATGGCGCATGCCTTCGCCGGAATGGCCCCGCCTTCATCGCCCCCAATCACACCGGAGACCCCACCCCATGAACGCCAACACCCAGCTGCCCCACGCCCGCCACGCCATCGCTCAAGGTCGCCTTCCTGGGCCTGGGCGTGATGGGCTATCCGATGACGCCATCTGGCACAGAGCCGGACATGCGGTCTGCGTGTACAACCGCACCACGGCCAAGGCAGAACGCTGGCTGGCTGAGATCGAAGGCAAGGCCCCCACCGGTCACCAGCCCGTCTGGCCCTCACCCCGCGTGAGGCCGCGCAGGACGCCGACATCGTGTTCTCGTGCGTGGGCAATGACGACGACCCGCGCAGCGTGGTGCTGGGCGAGGACGGCGCCTTCTGCCGGCATGAAGCCCGGCGCGCTCTACGTGGACCACACCACGGCCTCGGCCGAGGTCAGCCGCAGAGCTGGATGCGGCGGCCCGTGCGCATGGCCTGCACTTCGTCGACGCCCCGGTCTCAGGCGGACAGGCGGGCGCCGAGAAAAGGCTGCCTCACCGTCATGTGTGGGGGCACCGAGGCCAATGTCGAACGGACGCCCTGTCTCGATGGCCCTACGCGCAGGCGGCCATACATCACCTCCGCGTCGCGACGCGGGCGCCGGACAACTGGCCAGATGGTCAACAGGATCTGCATCGCCGGCCTGGGTGCAGGGGCTGGCCGAGGCCATCCAGCCTCGGCGAGGTGGCCGGTCTCCGACATGAAGCAGGTGCTGGATGTCATCAGCAAAGTGCGCGCAGCAGTCTGGCAGATGGACAACCGCGGCAAGACCATGACTGACCGGCGGTTCGACTTCGGCTGCGGTGGACTGGATGCGCAAGGACCTGGGCCTGTGTGTCAGAACGGTATCAGGCCGCAGCCACCGCGCTCGCCACCCGTCACGGCACTGGTGGATCCAGTTCTACGTGACGTGCGGGCCCTGGGCGGCAACCGCTGGGACACCTCCAGCCTGATCGTGCGCTTCGATCACCTGAAGAAGCAAAAGCCCCTGAAAAAGCCAGGGGCGTGCAGATCCCGGGAGGCGGCGCTCAGCCTCCTCGGCTCGTCTTCCACTTCTCCGGCTCAGACCCTGCCTTTCACCGGCCGTTTTTCCCGTTCTGTCAGCGCAAAGTCTGACCCAGCTGTGCCGCTGCCAAGTACGGCGCCAGTCGGCCTTCCTGCAGCAGCCGGGTCAGCGCCTGACGGTCCCCGTCAGCGCGCCGCATGGCGAAATCACCTGCATCCGCGCAGTCCATCCGCATCGATGGCCCGCAGCTGTCGGCATCTGGTTCTGCAGCAGGATGTCCGCCCACAGTTCGAGGACGATCCCTGCAATGCAGGTCAGGTCAAGCAATCCCGGGCCGGCATGATCGCCGGCGCGAATGAGGGGTCTCATCCCCGCCATCCCGCACTACCTTGCCCGCACCGGCATCGCTGCCTGCAGCATCCGGCCTGCCTGGCTCGCCCGTCGGCCGCCAGCGGCCCCTGCTCACGGCAGACAGCCACGGCATGCGACGCATGCGAGACCAGCGCAAACACGCGGTCGTGGTCGGCCACGCTCATCCGGGTCACATGTCGCCCAGCTGCTGCCACAGCGCTGCAGGCGCTCGACCGAATCCGGTCGATTCCCGGGCAGCGGGCTCAGCACCACCTCGCGGCTCACGAACAGATCCGGGTCCAGCCGCATCCGGCCCGCCGCGGTCACTGCCGGCAATGGGATGACAGGGGCACGAAATCACTCCAGCCCGGGCGTGGCCTGCCCCGCGTCACCATCGCTCATCGCAGCGATCGTCCTGCGCCAGGCTGTCACCACCGGCCCCTTCACGCTGGACAGGTCGGTCAGCACCGCGTCGGGGGGTAGATGGGCCGCCACCTCGGGCACCAGCGCGCAGTTGACGGAAAATGGGTGCCGCCAGCACCACCAGGTCGGCCCCGGCCAGCGCGTCGGCCACCGAGATCGGCCCCGAACATCGAAGAGCCCCAGTTCCATGGCCCGCGAGATGTCCGGCTCACGCCCGAAGCCCACCAGGCGCATCCCCGGGCAGCCGCGCCTGCAGCGCCGCCGCCAGCGAGCCGCCCATCAGGCCCGTCCCCAGGATGGCCACCTGCCTGAACATCACTGGCCCAGGATCTGTAAGCGCGTCGATGAAGGCCCGGTTCTCTTCGGGCAGCCCACCGAGACGCGCAGCCACTCCGGCAGACCATAGTTGGCCACCGGCCACGATGATGCCGGCCCGCAGCAGCCGATCGTGATGCCGGCCGCATCGCCTACCTTCACCAGCACGAGGGTTGCCCGAGGACGGCACGTACTCAAGCCCCAGCGCCTCGAGGCCTGCACCAGCTGGGCCCGTCCCTCGCGGTTGATCTGGTAGCTGCGCGTCGGGTAGTCGGCATCATCCAGCACCGCCTCGGCGGCGGCCAGCGCGGCGCTGTTGACATTGAAGGGCTGCCGCACCCGCCCCATCAGGTCGGTCAGCGCGGGCTGCGCCACGGCAAAGCCCACCCGCAGGCCCGCCGCAGCCCATAGGCCTTCGAGAAGGTGCGCGACACGATCAGGTTCGGGAAACGCTTCACCCAGGCCAGCGTCGTAGCGCTGCTCGGGCGCCAGGTATTCGGTATAGGCCTCGTCCAGCACCACCGCCACCTGGGGCGGCACCTGCCTCCAGGAACGCAGCAGCACATCACCCGGGATGAAGGTGCCGGTGGGGTTGTTGGGGTTGGCAATGAGCACTCATCCGGGTCTCGGGCGTGATGGCTGCCAGCATCGCCGCCAGGTCATGCCCCAGTCCGGCATCAGGCACCTCGATGCCCACCGCCCCGATGGCCTGCGCCACCAGCGGATAGACGATGAAGGCATAGCGCGAATGGATGATGCCCCGCCCCGGTCCCACCAGCGCCCGTGCCGCCAGCTCCAGGATGTCGTTGGAACCGTTGCCCAGCGTGATCCAGCCGGCGTCAACCCCGTAATGCCGGGCCAGCGCCTGCTTCAGGTCATGGCCGTTGGCATCGGGGTAGCGTGCACCACCGGCCAGCACCTGCTGGGCCGCCGCCACCGCCTTGGGCGACATGCCCAGCGGGTTCTCGTTGAGGCCAGCTTCACGTATGCCGGCGGATCCAGCCCCAGCTCACGCGCCACCTCCCCGATGGGTCGTCCGGGCCGGTACGGTGCAATGCTGCGCACGCCAGCCGGCGCTCTGCGGGCGACACGCCCTGTTGTCCCTCCGTGCTCATCTGGATTCCCTCCCTGTCTCGTAGTCCTGCAGGCCCCGGCCCCCAGCCACCATGTGACTGGCCGCTCAGGGCGACACTTCACACCACCATGGCGCTTTCCGACGGGTACGACCCCATCAGCCGGAAAAAGGCCGCGCGCTGCTGCAGCTCGGCCAGCGCCGTCGCTCACCAGGTCATCCTGATGCCCCAGCAGGTCGATGTAGAAATAGTATTCCCATCCTCCTGACGCGCCGGGCGGGACTCGAAGCGCTTCATCGTCACCCCATGCCGCGAGAGCGGCTCGATAGCTCGATGGAGCGCCCCGACCCGATCGGGCACACCCAGGATCAGCGAAGTCTCGGTCCCGCCCCGACGGCAGCACCTTCTGCATGCCCACCACCAGGAAGCGCGCGTCCGGTTCATCGGATCATCCTGAATGGCATGGGCCACCGACAGCAGGTCATACACGGCCAGCGCCGTCTCGCTGCCGATGGCGGCCAGCGCCGGATCCTCGGCTGCTCGTCGGGCCCCCTCGCCGTTGCTGGACACCGGCATCAGCTCCACATCGGGCAGATTGCGCTGCAGCCACAGCGTGCACTGCGCCAGCGCCTGCGGATGCGCCACCACCCTGCCGGATGTCGGCCATCTGGCCGGTCCGGGACATCAGCACTATGCCGCACCGGCACCGTGATCTCGGCCGTGATCCGCAGCGGGGTGTTCAGGAACAGGTCCTGGGTGCGCGTCACCGACCCCTCGGTCGAGTTCTCGATGGGCACCACCCCGAAATCCACCGTCCCGGCTTCCGTCACCCGGAACACGTCGTCGATGGACGCACAGGGCACCCCTCCACGGCATCGCCGAAGCGCGCCCGCATGGCCTGTTCACTGAACGTGCCCCAGGGCCCCAGGAACGCCACCCGCAGCGGCCGCTCCAGCCCCCGGCAGGCCGACATCAGCTCGCGCCAGAGCGAACGGATCGCCGTATCGGGCAGCGGCCCGGGGTTGGCCGCCTGCAGCTTGCGGATGATGGCCGCCTCCCGCTCGGGGCGGTAGACCGGGCATCGTCAGCCCCCTTCTTCAGCTCGCCGATGCGCTGCGCCAGCCGTGCCCGCTGGTTGACCAGCGCCAGCAACTGCTCGTCCAGGGCGTCGATGTCCCGCCGCACCCGGTTGATCTGATCATCCGCCATCTCGTTCCACGCTCGCCTTTCGTGCTCGTCCGCTCGTGCGAACCCGGGTGCCATTGATGCAACCGCACCACATTTCGACCGCCGCTTCGCACCCTTTCTAGCCGCGATCCTTATCTGAACTGTAACAAGCATAACCAGTCGTGCAGTTATTCATACCCTTTTCCAGCAAGCGGGCACAATGAATACATCCACCTGCGGACTGTCATGAAAAACACACTGCTTGTCACTGCCGTCTTCGGTTTGTTGGCCCTCAGTCAGACCGTCCAGGCGCACGATGCTGCCCCGACCGAAGCCATCGAACCGCCCAGACCGCTGCCGTTCAGCAGCAGGCTGCCCCGCCTGCCCTCGAACATGCGGGCGTCCATCTGGCCCAGGTCACCACACCGGTGGCCACGGCCGCCCGGCAGCCGAGGAAACGAAGGCACCATGCCTTCCGTGGCCTACGGTCTGATCGGCCTGCTGCTGATGATCTGCGTCCTGGTCAAACGGCACAACGATCCCGTCAGCGTCTGACCCCTCACGGCCCTCCGGGAAGGAGGGTCTCCCTCCCCGTTCGTGGCCGAGTGCCCTGCACACCGGCCACCTCGATCAATTGCAGGGCGGCTTCCTGCTTTCTTCCGCTCCAACCGTCCAATGCCTGCGGGCCATCCCGATGAGCCGCAGGGAGTTCGCCCCTCGCTCGCCGGAAGGCTGCAAGGGGCGCGGACCGCATCACTCCTCAGTAGCCTCGCCGTCGGCCGCCGCATCATCACCCGACGGCGAATCTCGGCTGCTTCCGGGCCTTCACTGACCGCTGCAGCTTCACCGTCAGCCGACTCGCCCACGGCAGCCAGCACCTCCGGTGAATCGCTGCCCACCACGCGCTGAACGCGCGACAGCGTGTCGCCCTCTTCCACACCGATCAGCGTCACGCCCTGCGTGGCCCGGCCCATCTCGCGGATCTCGTCGACCCGCGTGCGCACCAGCACGCCACCGGTGGTGATCAGCATGATCTCGTCACCCTCTTCCACCAGGATGGCGGCCACCATCCGGCCATTGCGCTCGGATGCCTGAATGGCAATCATGCCCTTCGTGCCGCGGCCGTGGCGCGTGTGCTCGATCAGCGGCGTGCGCTTGCCATAGCGTTCTCGGTGGCCGTCAGCACCGAGCGGTGCTCGCCGTCGGCCACATCGGCCACCAGCATGGCAATCACCTCCTGGCCCTCTTCCAGCGCCATGCCGCGCACACCACGGGCCGTGCGGCCCATCGCCCGCACGTCCGTCTCCAGGAAGCGCACCGCCTTGCCGGCGTCGGAGAACAGCATCACATCGTGGCTGCCGTGCGTGACGGCCGCACCGATCGGGTAATCGCCCTCGTCCAGGTCCACCGCGATGATGCCGGCCTTGCGCGGGTTGGAGAAGTCGGACAGCGCCGTCTCTTCACCGTACCCAGGCTGGTGGCCATGAACACGAAGTGATCGTCGTCGAAGGTCTTGACCGGCAGCACCACCGTGATCTTCTCGCCGTCGGCCAGCGGGAACATGTTGACGATCGGCCGGCCGCGCGAGGCCCGCGAGCCCTGCGGCACCTCCCACACCTTCAGCCAGTACACCCGGCCCCGGTCGGAGAAGCACAGAATGGTGTCGTGCGTGTTGGCAATGAACAGCTGGTCGACCCAGTCGTCATCCTTCGTGCTGGCCGCCTGCTTGCCCCGGCCACCGCGGCGCTGTGCCCGGTACTCGGACAGCAGCTGCGACTTGATGTAGCCGGAATTGGACAGCGTCAGCCATGTCCTGCGGCGTGATCAGGTCTTCCACGTCGATCTCGCTGGCATTCAGCTCGATCTGCGAACGGCGCGGATCCTTCTCGGGGCCACCGAACTCTTCCACCACCCCCGTCAGCTCGTCGCGAATGATGGCCGTGATGCGAGCCGGCTTGGCCAGGATGTCGAGCAGGTCCAGGATGCGGTCCACCACCTCCCGGTACTCGGTGACGATCTTCTCCTGCTCCAGCCCGGTCAGCCGCTGCAGGCGCATCTGCAGGATCTCGCCCGCCTGCACCTCGGACAGCTGGTAGGTGCCGTCGGGCTGCAGCCCGGCATTCGGATCGATACCTCCGGCCGCAGCGCCGACACATCGCCTGCCGCGCGCTCGACCATCTCGGCCGCAATGCCGCCGCCCAGGTCCGTGCCAGCAGCCGTTCCTTGGCCACCGGCGGCGTGGGCGAGGACTTGATCAACTCGATCATCTCGTCGACGTTGACCACCGCCACCGCCAGACCTTCCAGCAAGTGCCCCCGGTCACGCGCCTTGTTCAGCTCGTAGACCGTGCGCCGCGTCACCACTTCGCGCCGGTGCGCCAGGAAGGCTTCAGCACCTGCTTCAGGTTCAGCAACCGGGGCTGACCATCGACCAGTGCCACCATGTTGATGCCGAAGCTGTCCTGCAGCTGCGTGAGCTTGAACAGGTTGTTGAGCACCACCTCGGCGTTCTCCGCCGCGTTTCAGCTCGATCACCACCCGCATGCCCTGCTTGTCGGACTCCATCGCGGATGTCGGAGATGCCCTCGATCTTCTTCTCGTTGACCAGCTCGGCGATCTTCTGCTGCAGCACCGCCTTGTTCACCTGGTACGGGATCTCGTCGACGATGATCGCCTGGCGGTTGCCCGCCTTGTCCATGTCCTCGAGTGCGTCTTGGCGCGCATCACCACCGGCCGCGGCCGGTGCGGTAGCTCCTCGCGCACGCCCGCCAACCCCATAGATCAGCGCGCCGGTGGGGGTCGAGGGGCCGGAATCTTCTCGATCAGCTCGTCGATCGTCGCATCCGGGTTCTCCAGCAGCAGCAGGAGCCGCCACCACCTCGTGCAGGTTGTGCGGCGGAATGTTGGTGGCCATGGCCACCGCAATGCCGTGCTGCCGTTGATGAGCGGGTTGGGGATCTTGGCCGCGCAACACCTGGGGCTCGGAGGTCGAACCGTCATGCAGTTCGGCCCGAAGTCCATCGTGTCCTTCTCGATGTCGACCACCATCTCGCTGGCGATCTTGCGCAGCCGGATCTCGGTGTAACGCATCGCCGCCGGCGGAGTCGCCGTCCACCGAGCCGAAGTTGCCCTGGCCGTCCACCAGCGTGTAGCGCAGCGAGAAGTCCTGCGCCATCCGCACGACCGTGTCGTAGATGGCCGAGTCGCCGTGCGGGTGATACCACCCATCACGTCGCCCACCACGCGGGCCGACTTGAGGTAGGGTCGGTTCCAGACGTTGTTCAGCTCGTGCATGGCGTAGAGCACCCGACGGTGCACCGGCTTGAGGCCGTCACGCACATCGGGCAGCGCGCGCCCCACGATCACGCTCATGGCGTAATCGAGGAAGGAACGCTTCATTTCCTGCTCGAGACTGATCGGTACCGTTTCTTTGGCGAATTGATCCTGATCCATGGAATCCGGGACGCACCGCATGGCCCCCGTGCGAAGGGCCCCGCCGCACGCAAACAAGAGACCCGAGCACAGGCCCGGGTCAGGAAGAAAGGAGGAAGCCCCGACAACGGAGCCGCCCCGGAACAGGCCCTGCGGTCAGCACGTCCCCAGGACCCGAAAAAGCTGCGCCGGCCACCCACGACGGGTCTTGAAGACCCATCAATGACCGGGCCATGCCTCGCTCCGGCTAAGCCCTTGAATTTTAGACCATCCGCGCTCCCCGACTCACGGACAGCCTGAAACCGGCTCTCACGTATCCGGCAAGAACCCGACACCCAAGTCACTTCTGCCCTTTCGCCCGCCTGGCGCCCTTGCTCCCACTGCGGCGCATTCTCGGGCCGCCCGTGTCCCCGAGCCGGCTTCACGCCACGAATATGTTGCAAATGAACGACAATTCACCCCGCGGGCGTCGCAGAACGGACCCAAGTCCCTACGGACCGACCGGACGCTATGGCACAATGAGTCAAGCGTATTCGTATGGACGCAGCCCTACGGCCACGGCCCGAAGGTTGTTCTTTACGCAAGCTCACCGCATTTTGCACAGGGTCACAGCTGGTAAGTAGTGCCATGCAGTCCGTCCTTGTCAAGGTGCTGGTTTTCAGCTGAGAGTCGTCTCACCGAGAGGAGAAACATGAAGAAATCGGTCAGCTTGGCGCATTGGCTGCGACAGCGCTGCTCGCCGCCTGCGCGACAGGCAGCGGGGCGAAAGAGCTGATGTCACCGCCGATCAGAGACGATACCGGCTACGTCACGTCGCGCGACGGTGGCGTGGTGACCGGCAAGTTCGGCGGTGCTTCCACGACAAGACTTCAAGGCCTCGCACGCCATCGTGGAATGTGATCCGGATCTGGGTGCCGAAGGCGCCTCCGCCGCCTCCCCGCCGCCGCCGCCGCCTCCCTCGCCGCCGCCTGCTGCACCTCAACCCACCAGTGAAAAAGTCACCTTCGCTGCCGATACCTTCTTCGGCTTCGATCGTGCCGTGCTGAAGGATGAGGGCGAAGCAGAAGCTGGATGAAACATCGTCAACCAGCTCGACGGTGCTCTGTGAAGTCATCGTTGCCGTCGGCCACACCGACAGCGTCGGTCCGGAAGCTACAACCAGCGTCTGTCGGTCCGCTCGATTGCAGAAGCCGTGAAGGCTACCTGGTCAGCAAGACATCGAAAGCCAACCGGGTCTACACCGAGGCAGGGCGAAAGCCCAGCCTGTCGCCGACAACAAGACCAAAGATGGCCGCGCGAAGAACCGTCGCGGTGGAAATCGAAGTGGTCGGCAGCCGTCAGGTCATGCAGTAAGCCTGCAGCACGCCACATGCCAGCCGCCCGCCCCGGCGGTCACTGGCAGAGACCAGAAAAAGCCACCATGATCCGTCATGGTGGCTTTTTATACCTAGCCCGAGCCCTGTTGGCCGAACGCCCGCACCCAATGCACGGCTTAGGGCTCTAAAAATCCCCATGCGCCCAGGAAGGCGGCCGTTCGACGCACGCACCTTCCCCGAGGCACCCCTCATCCGGTTCCGTGCCCGCAAGGGCGCCTTCCCGGCCCCTTTCCGCAGGGCCTCCCCTGCCGCACGCTTCCATCTGCCATGTCCACCAGCCCGTCCGCTTCCTCTCCGGTCCCCGTCGACAGCAGCGCCGCTGCCAACGTCGACCAGGCCGAACTCGACAAGTTCCAGGGCGCTCGCCTCGCGGTGGTGGGACCCCGACAGCGAGTTCAAGCCCTGCGACATCAACCCGCTGCGCCTGGAATGGATCGTCCAGCAGGCCGGCGGCAGCCTGTCCGGCCTCAGCGTGGTGGACGTGGGCTGCGGCGGTGGCATCCTCACCGAAGCCCCTGGCCAAGGCAGGTTCGGCCACCACGCTGGGCGTGGATCTGGCCGACAAGTCGCTGCAGGTGGCCCGACTGCACGCCCTGGAAAGCGGTGCCCCGGGCCAAGTATGAAAAGATCGCTGTCGAGGGACCTGGCTGCACGGCAACCCGGCCACTTCGACGTGGTCGTCTGCATGGAGATGCTCGAACACGTCCCGGACCCGGCCTCGGCCATCCGCGCCTGCGCGGATCTCGCCAACCGGCGGCACCGTGCTGCTCTCCACCCTCAACCGCAACCCCAAGTCCTACCTGTTCGCCATCGTCGGCGCCGAATACGTCCTGAAGCTTCTGCCGCGCGGCACCCACAGCTTCGACAAGTTCATCCGCCCGGCCGAACTGGCCCGCATGGCCCGCCAGGCCGGCCTGGAGCTGCAGGGCTTCATGGGGCTCACTTACAACCCTGTCACCCAGCAGTACCGCCTCAACCCCAACGATGTCGGCGTCAACTACATGGCATCGTTCCGGAAACCCCAGTAAAAGTCCGTCATGCCCCAGCTCAAGACCCGGCCTGCCGCCGTCTTCTTCGACCTGGACGGAACCCTGGTCGACACCGCCGACGACCTGGCCGCCCCGGTCAACCACATGCGCGAGGCCCGCGGCCTCAAGCCCCTGCCCCTGGAAGAGTACCGGCCGTTCGCCTCGGCCGGCTCACGGGGCCTGCTGCACATCGGCCTGGGCGCCACCACCGACGACCCCGACTACCCGGCCCTGCGTACCGGGTTCCTGAACCGCTACGAACGGAAATCGCCGTCCACTCACGACTCTTCGACGGCATGCCCGAACTGCTGGCCTGGCTGGAAGCCAACGGCATCCGCTGGGGCGTCATCTCCAACAAGCTGGAATACCTGGTGCGCAGACTGGTGCAACGGCTGGGCCTTGGCCATCGCGTGGCCCTGGCCTACGGCGGCGATACCGCCCCGCGGGCCAAGCCCTGGCCCGATCCGCTCAAGATGGCCCTGCGGAAACCGGACTCACCGCCCGGCGGTGCGTCTACATCGGCGACGACCTGCGCGACATCCAGGCCGCCCATGCCGTGGACATGCCCGCCGTGGCGGCCGCCTATGGCTATGGCAACCCCAACGAGATCCCGCAATGGAAGGCCGACCATATCGTGGCCTCCCGCAGGAATTCCTGACCATGCTGAAACGGCTGCCCACCTGAAGGCAGCCCACCTGACCGAAGCCGCTGCCCGCCAGAACGCATCTGGCGAAAGTGGCTCACTGCTGCAACCCGATCAATAGCAGATGCTGTTGTTGCTGCCCATGCGCAGCATGCTGGCCATCGTCACCCGCGCACACGGATCGGCGGCAGCTGCTCCCGGGTTCGGATATCAAAACGGTAGATGGCCGGCGCCCCTCGTCCAGCGTGTAGAGCGCCGTCTTGCTGTCGCCCGTCACCCACATGTTCATCACCTCGGGCACGAAGCGCACCACCGCGGTCCGACGGATCCTTGAACGACTGGAACATGATGCCCTTGTCACCTGCCAGGATCCAGGTGCTCTCCAGCCAGCCTGTGCGAACGAAACGCGGCGAGAAATTGACCCGGAAGCGTTCGGGCTTGCCATTGCCGTTGACCAGATCGAACAGCGCAACGTTGCCCGTCACGTCGGCAAAGATCACGTGCTTGGGTACGCATCGATGTACGGCATGATCATCGGCTCGTTGGTGGAGCCCACCGTGCGCATCGGGCCCGTGCTCAGCACCTTGTCCTGAGCCGGGAGGTACAGCAGCCCTTCCGAGCCGTCATCGGTCGTCATGGCCAGCAGATCATCCTCGGGGCTGGCCACACCAATGCCCAGACCCGACCCGGTACCGATATGTCGGGACAGGGTCGATCGTCTTCAGGGCGCATCCAGCGGCTCTGCCCCGCCATAACGGTGGTAGATGCAGGGCCTGTCCTCGTCCAGCACCCAGAACGACTGGCTGAACGAGCTGAACAGCAGCGAATAATAGGTATTGATCAGCGTCTGGCGCTGATCCGAATCGAAACGGCGGGGGAAGATGCGTACCGTGAAGTCCTTGTAGTTGATCATCCCCACCCTGATCGCGCAGCCCCAGCGCCACCAGATTGGTCTGCGGCACGAAGAAGATCTGGAAGACCGGCGACGGCAGCTCAACCCGGCGCCGCTCGCGCGTCCTCAGGTTCATGAACTCGATCGTCGACACCTCGGGCGAGCCCACCGCCAGCATGGCATCGTCCCGCGCCAGCTCCATCACATGGGGTCGCATCGAGAAGTTCAGCGTCTCGACGTGCTCTCCGCTGACGATGTCCGTCACGCTGATGAAATTGCTGAAGCGGTCAGCCACGAACACATAGCGCGTCGGTGCGTAGATGGACTTCACCACGCGCTTCATGGCCTCATGCTGATCATCAGGCCCCTTCGACATCGGACCGGACGGCATGACCCAGGAAGGAGCGGCAGCTGGCTGCGCGCCCTCCTGGGCGGCGTCAGCTGGCGAAGGATGGTCTCCCCGGCATGGCCGATTCATGGCCCACACCGGTTTCCTGGGCCCAGGCAGCCAGCTGTGTTGCCAGCCCCAGCGATGCCCCTGCCCCCGCCTGAATGAACTGTCGCCGCTTCAGTGTCACTACCGTCCGGAAAGATGGCCGTCAGTGGCCTTCAAGTCAGAGACAGAAAGCCCTGATCAGTGGGCCTTGTGGGAGATGATCGCCGTGCTTGCCATGATGATCGCCGTGCTTGCCGATGATGAGCGCCATGCCCGTCATGCTTGATGCCGGCGTCCTTCATCACTTCCTTCACCGACTTCACCACGGCCTCGCAGCTGGCCTGGGTACCGTCGTCGAAGAACACCGTCATGGTGCTTGCTGCCCACCTTCGGCTTGTTGGCGACGTCGAACAGCATCACGTGGTCGCCGCCCTTCTTGAACACCCGCTCGCCTTCCTTCAGCGTCAGGTCCTTCAGCGGGCCCATCTCCATCACGCCATTCTGCATGACCATCTCATGCAGTTCCACCCGTGCACTGACACCCGGAACCTCGGCACGCACCAGCTTCACCGGAGCGCCCGTGTGATGGAAGTGCGCGAAGGCACCCGTCATGTCCTTGCCGGACACCACTTCCTGGATCACGCAATTCGTCAGCTTGGTGTGCGTGGCCGTCTCAGCTGCACCAGCCTGACCGGAAATCAGCAGAGCCGGAGCTGCCAGCAGGGCTGCCATCGAAAGAACCGTCGACTTCTTCATGGTGAAACTCCTTCGGGGAATGAATGGGGCGGATGGATGCCGCCACCAGGGAAAAACAAGGACAGAAACCTCTCGGGACGTCCGCGCGGCCACCGGAATACCGCATGGCCGCCAGGGACTGCCCGTCAATCACGCTCGGAACGCATTGATCCGGCGAACAGTCACCTCAGACAGATGGCTGGACACGAACACGGGCCGAGCCAAGGCCGGACGCGGAAGCCGACGTCCCACCAGCCGGCACCGCACTCGCCTCGTCAGCCTTGGCCGGAGCATCACCCTTCGCAGGGAGCAGCCCCCTCTGCCGGGCATGACTCCCAGCCTTTTTCAGCGCCCCGCCTTGTCGGCATCAGGCTTCTTCCGGGGGCCTTGGCCCGGCTCGCCCAGCACACGGTCCAGCTCCTGGGTCAGCCCCTCAGGGCCCACCTGGTAATCGTAGACATCCGCCAGCTTCCGGTCAGGGCCAATCAGATAGATCAGCGCGCTGTGGTAGACCGAATACGGCACGCCAGGTTCCGGGTTTTCCAGCTTCTTGCCGTCCAGCCGGTAGCCAAACGTTGCGCCCAGAATGTCGGAGAGCGCCCGGATGTTCTTCATGCTGCCCGTCAGGCCCACAATGCGCTCATCGAAGAAGCGCACGTACTGATCCAGCCGCTCTGCACTGTCATTGACCGGGTCAATGGTCACAAACACCGGCACGATGGCGTCCGGATTCTTCAGCGCCTGCATCACCTCGCCGAACTCGAACAGCGTGGTCGGGCAGATGTCAGGGGCACGAGGTGTAGCCGATGGCCAGCAGCAGGTACTTGCCGGGAAGGCATCCTGCGTCACCTTGCCCTTCACGTGCTCCAGGTCGAAATGAATGGCGCGCCCCACCTCGGGCTGCCCTGCAGGCTCCACAACCGGCCCGGCTCCTGGCTGACCAGCCTGGACCGCGCCTGCGCCTCCTTCCTGCGCCACGCCATTTCCGGCCGCTACCAGCAGCCCGATACTGGCTGCCACTGCCCACCGCTTCAACATGACCATCTTCTCCTGAAATCTGTTTTTTCCGACAAAACGGCCGAAGACAGAAAATGCTGCCATCGGCCGTCAATGATACGACGCTTGTGCGTGCGCCTTCGGAATGATCGATTCCCGGTGATGGTCTCTTTCCATCCCTGTCAGGCATTTACTGAAAACCACCATTAAATGATTTCCAGATACCTGACCGAAAAACCGTCTCCTCCGGGCAACAGGAAACGGCCCACCCGAAGAACAGGCCGTTTCCGTCAACACTCAACCGATTACTTCTTCTCTTCCTTGAACTCGGTCGGCGCCTTCAGCTGCTCCATCAGGGTCGTTGTCCCACTTGCCGTCCACCTTGAACTGGGCCAGCGCACCCAGGTCCACCGCCTCGATCAGGTTGTGGTTCAGGTACACATACACGCCGGGCTGCTTGAAGGTGTACATGGCAGCGCCCGTCGAACCGGCGGCGATGGCCCAGGTTTTCCAGGTTCTGCGCCGGGGTGTCGGCCAGATTGCCGCGCTCCCAGACGTAATCGCCATGACCACCGATCAGGTGCGGGTAGCTGAAACGGTTGGCCTGCGAGTGGTAGATCATCACCGTCTCGCCCACCTTGGCCGTCAGCGCGTTCTCGCCCGTATAGGCGCCCTTGCGCTCGCCGAACACGATGTGCGTCGGGATCAGCTTGTCCATGACCTCGCGGTCATCTGCCATGGACTCGGCAGCACTTTCATAACGCTTGTAGTTGCCGTTCTCGTCCTTGGGCAGGTAGAAGTCCTGCTCGCCGATGTAGTAGGCACGGTCGTAGTGCAGCTTCTTGCCGTTCTTGTCGCGCAGACCTTCCTTCGGCAGCACCGTGATGGCACCGTTCATGCCGTGCACCACGTGCCACGGGATCATCGCGCCGCCGGGGCGCAGTGATACACAGGTACCCGGCTGGTGGCCTTCCAGCGAACCACCACTTCCTGACCCGGCTGAACGTGGGTCAGATCGCCAGCGCCCAGAGCGCCCGTGGAAGCGTGGAAGTCGATGTTGTGCACCAGTTCGTTCTTGGCCAGGTTCTTCAGCGTCAGCTCGACGTAGTCACCCTCGTGAACGATGATCATCGGGCCGGGAACCGAACCGTTGAAGGCGAACGCCCACATGAAGACGCCCGGCTCAACCTCGATTTCCTTCTCTTCGATGAACATCTCGACCTGCACCACGCGCGGCGCCTTCGGCGGCGTCAGGCTGTGCTCAGGAACAAACGGAGGCTTGACCAGCTTTTGCTTCACGCGCTCCAGCTTCGCAATGCTGGCAGGGCGCCTTGATGACATCGTAACCCGGCAGCCCGCCGGTGGTGGAGACAGCGGGATCGGCAGCGAAAGCCGCAGTCCCCACGAGGCAGGAACTCACTGCCGTGCAGATAAGCGCCTTGCGCATGACAGAAGCGATCATGGGAGATACCTCTCGATCGAAAAAAATGGAGCTGATTGGACGAAGTCAGACGTGCACAACAACCGTCAACATCTGAAACACAACAAGGATCAATCTATAGGAACGGCCACCCCCATCATTTGACACTCATCAACTTTTTAACTTAATCCAGGAAAGTTTGATTCACGTCAAATGAGAGCCATTCTTTTTGGCGAGGAACCTGTCAAAAACACTCGGACACTCGCTAAGACCCTTGCTGCAAGCCGTTCTCCAGCCGGTGTGCAGGGAAAGCAACACCCCATGCAGGCACCTTGCAAGCCCCGAAATGAGCCCCTGTCATCAGAACCGTACATCAATGTTCATGGACTCGAGATCCATGGAAAACGTTCATTCATTAATCTTTTGCCTCTAAAAAGAAATGAAAGCGTCCTGAAAGTCTTTTTCGGGTGCCTGATGCTTCCACCTGCACTCGAAGAGTCCCCTGCCTTTGGAACGCCCCCAACCTCCCTCTCGACGCACCCCCTCCTCACAACCACCCTCCTCACGACACGCCGACACCGGGGTCAACTGCTCTTCCACTGCCCCCACCACCCTCCTCCCCAACATCCCCGCAGCACCACCATCCTCACGGTGCGCCATGGCCACGCGCTGCCCCCTTCCCTTGACAACCGGGGTATACTGAAAGGTCTGGGGCCGACCTGGTTTCGACGGGGTAGTGAAGCGGCTCAGGGCGTGTCGAGGGTCCGTTACCTCGTTAATCCACCGGAAAACCAATAAACGCCAACGACGAGCGTTTCGCACTGGCCGCTTAAGGCCTAGCCGCTGCACCGGGTTGTCGGTAGCCCGGGCCCCGCAAAAGGCAGCAGTGTCATTCTTACCGAATCGTCCCTGGCCGGGCCACCTGGTCAGGGGCCTAAAACTCAGGTGGCTGGTTGCTGGTTGAGCCTGTGCGTCGGCGTAACGGCAACGAGATCTCAATGACGTCACTACACACGTAGAACTGGTCGCAGAAGACTCTCGGACGCGGGTTCGATTCCCGCCGGCTCCACCAATCACTAAAATCCCAACCCTTATCGGTTGGGATTTTTTTGCCATTCCCCAGTGTTGGCGCGGTTTCGGGGCTTGGGCTCTTGACCTCCTTATTGCCGGTACGCCGATCTTCACGCCCAAACGTGCCGTTTTTCTCTCTCCGTTCTCTGCGGGTCTCTTGACCGGGCAAGCGGCGAATTCCTGTGTTTTCAATGGGTTGATGCCCGCTGGTTGCGGTTTTCGTTTGCTGTAGGACAGGCGACCGAGAATGGAGGAAGGCGGGGCGTCACGCACCCGTCGCCGGTTGCAGCGCGATGATCGCCATACCGGCCAGGCGATGCTAGCTCCCGCAAGGTCCCAGCGGGTCAGCGCGACGCCGTCGATCAAAGTGCAGCCAGACCAGCGCCACGGCGATGTACATCCCCATACGCGCGCATAGGTTCGCCCGGCGGCCGTCGGGTGCAAGGTCAGCAACCAGGCGAACAGCGCCAAGGAAAAGTGCCGCTGGCAAGAGCAGCCATGCCGATTTGTCCTGCTTCACGACCAGCCACGGCAAGTAGCAGCCGACGATTTCAGCCACCGCTGTCACAGCAAAAAGGAGGGCAATTTTCAAGAGGTCCATCGTCACGTCTCCTGAAGTGCCTGGATCATCGGGCAGCGCACCTGTCCCCAGTGCGGCGCAGCAGCGCTGCACCAGATCTTCCAGGACCGCCTCAATGCGGTGAAGATCAGCGAGCTTGGCGCGCACATCCGCGAGCTTGCGTTCGGCCTGTTCGCGGGCCTCGGTGCAGCGCGACCCATCCTCGAGCTCTAGCAAGTCGCCGATCTCGTCCAGGCTGAACCCCAGGCGCTGGGCCGATTTGATGAAGCGCACGCGCGCCAGATCCGCCTCACCGTAGCGACGGATGCCGCCCTGGGGCCGGTCTGGCTCCTGCATCAACCCTTTGCGTTGATAGAAGCGGATCGTCTCGACGTTGACCCCGGCAGCCTCGGCCAGGACGCCGATGGTCAGGGTTACGGGTGGTTCATTCATGGCGCTTGACTCCGTACTTAAGTACGGAAGTAAGCTTACGCTATGAAAACCGATCGACCAACAGAACCACAAGACAGCGGACGCGGCGCGCTGGTGACGGGCGGACTTGCCGCCATCCTGGCCTCCACGTGCTGCCTCGGCCCCTGGTGTTGATCACGCTCGGCGTTTCCGGCGCGTGGATCAGCAACCTGACGCTGCTGGAACCCCTACCAGCCCCTGTTCATCGGCGCGGCGGTGGTAGCGCTTTTTCTTCGCTTACCGCCGCATCTGGCGACCGGCCACGGATTGCGCACCGGGGCAGGTCTGCGCCCTTCCATCGGTCAACCGCGGCTACAAGGTGCTGTTCTGGATCGTGGTGGCGCTGGTGATCCTCGCCCTCGGATTCCCGCTGATCGCGCCCTGGTTCTATTGAAAGGAATTTGCCATGAAGAAACTCGTTGTGCTGGCCACATTTGCCGCTTTCGCCTCGCCCTCGTGGGCCCGCGCCCCAGACCGTCACGCTGTCCGTTCCGGGCATGAACTGCGCAACGTGCCCGATTACGGTCAAGAAGGCGCTGACCAAGGTATCGGGCGTCAGCAAGACCGAGGTGAGCCTGGACAGGGCGGGAGGCCAAGGTGACCTTCGATGATGCGAAGACCAACGTCGAGGCCCTGACGCGCGCCACCAAGGATGCGGGTTACCCCTCAACCGTGGTGGGGAGTGCCAAGTGACAGCGATGATCCTGGAGTCGACGCTGACCTGTCCCGAGTGTGGCCACGCCAAGACCGAGACGATGCCCACAGACGCCCTGCCAATGGTTCTATGAGTGCGAGCAGTGCCACACGGTGCTCAAGCCCAAAGCCGGTGACTGCTGCGTGTACTGCTCCTACGGCACCGTGCCGTGCCCGCCGATTCAGGAGCGCGGTAGGGGACTTGCTGCGGCTCATCGGCCGGATAGCAGCGCGCGCACTGAACGTCCCATCGCTGCGGGATGGCCCTGCGGCTGACACGCTCCAGGGGTCACTCCGTCATCCTCACCGGCTGCGCAGGATTCAACGATGCTGGGTGCCAACTGAGCCAATCGGGCGATTCTGCTGGCCCGACCGAGATCGAGGCCCCTCAGCTTGTGCGATCGCGCTGATCGATGCAAATCGACCTTCGTCCAGCAGGCGCTGCCAGTGGTGCGCGAGGCCAGCGCCCGCATCAACGCGGTGTCCTGCGCGGTCGACCGGGCTTCCCGCTCCCGGGTGGCCTCGGACAGAAATTCCTGCGGCGCGTCCAAGGGCGTGATGACCTGCTTCTTCAGCCCCGCTTCACCAGCGTCCAGGGCACGAAGGTTTCCAGTTGCACGCCGCCTGCCGGGTTCGGCAGTTGATGGGTGACCGGATCACCCTTGAACCGGCCCCGGTGCTTCTTGCTCATGCGTCCTCCTCAAAGCGCTTCACGATCTGGCGTTGCGCCTCCCAATCCACCGGCAGCGGGTTGCGCTGGAACCAGATCAGGTTCATCCGGCGAGGCTGCCGCCCGGCCATCAGCAGTTCGAGGATGTCAGGCGCGAGCAGGGTCAGGCGCATCAGCTCGTTGGGCACCGAGGGGTGCAGTCCTTCGGCCCGGGCAATGTCTGACCCACTCTTCATCACACCGGTGTCCACGAGGTGCTGCCAGTAGAAACCGCGTGCCACCCCTCCAGCAGCGTCACATCGTGAACGTGGCGCTCGTCGGCGACCACCCGCCGCGCCCCCGGCGGCGAAACGTCAGGGGCACGAAGGTTTCCAGTGTGTCGTCCATCAGGCTTCGACCTCCACCAGTTCCGCGCCGATGCCCCTTGGGGCGAACTCACCGATCAGGGCGTCCCAGCCCAGTTCCGCCACTTCACCTTGATGCCCTGCACTTCGCCGACGTGGACGAGGTCGATGCGCTCGATCATCAGGTTGGCGATGCGATGGCGCTCGACCGGGAACAACTGATCCCACACGTCGTTGAGCCGTCCCATCGCCATCACCGTGGTGGCTTCATCGACCTGTCCGCCGTTACGCTGGATGTGGCGCACCACCGATGCGATGGATTTCCGGGCTGGTCAGCACGGTGCGGATTTGGGCCACCACTGCCGCCTCAATCTCCGGTGCAGGCAGGCGTTCGTAGCTCTTGCCCGGTGCCCCGAACCGGCTTTCCGACTTGGACACGTAGTAGTGGTACTTGCGCCCGTTCTTGCGTGAGTGGGTCAGGGTACATCCGTTCGCCCGAGGGGCGTACAGCGAGGCCGCGCAGCAAGGCGTCGGTACGCGACCGGATCTTGGTTTCCACCGACCGGGCGTGCCCATCCCTAGCCAGCACCGCGTGAACCTTGTCCCACAGTTCCCGGTCGATGATCGGCGGGTGAGCGCCGGGTACCAGTTCCCTTGTCACGCCTCCACCGGGGTCGACTCATCTCCCTCTGCCCCTCCTCCCCAACATCCCCGCGGCACCCCGTCCTCACGCGGTGCGCCACGGCCACACGCTGCTCCCTTCCTTGACAACCGAGGTGTACTGAAAGGTCTGGGGCCGACCTGGTTTCGACGGGGGTAGTGAAGCGGCTCAGGGCGTGTCGAGGGTCCGTTACCTCGTTAATCCACCGGAAAACCAATAAACGCCAACGACGAGCGTTTCGCACTGGCCGCTTAAAGGCCCTAGCCGCTGCACCGGGTTGTCGGTAGCCCGGGCCCCGCAAGCAGCAGTGTCATTCTTACCGAATCGTCCCTGGCCGGGCCACCTGGTCAGGGCCTAAAACTCAGGTGGCTGGTTGCTGGTTGAGCCTGTGCGTCGGCGTAACGGCAACGAGATCTCAATGACGTCACTACACACGTAGAACTGGTCGCAGAAGACTCTCGGACGCGGGTTCGATTCCCGCCGGCTCCACCAATATCTAAAATCCCAACCCTCATCGGTTGGGATGCCCGCCCCTATGTTGGCGCGGTTTTACGGCCATGGCTTCGCGAGTGACGCCCCTGTGAAGGCGCGATTTGGCCCCCATCGACGCCCTCTCCGCGCTCCGTTTTCTCTGGTGGTCTCACGAGCCTTCTCGAGAGCCTTTCCTTTGCTGGCGCGAGCTAGAGGCAGTCGGTTGTGGTTGGTAACTTCTGTAGCGGTCGCGACCGAGGTTCCGAGCAGCGACGCAAAACCACCCACAGGCGGTTGCTAGCGCTGGGTGAGAAGCCCTGCTACAACCGAGGTGTTCCTATCTGGCCGGGATGTCGGTGTGCTTGGGCAGGGTGAGCCGAGCTGGGACTGTCGGGGATGTACTGGCCCCGATGGTGGTCGATGCGCTGATCACCGAAGCCGCTGCAACGCCCTAGCTGGGCATCTCGGTTCTGTCCGATACCGGGCAACAGATCGAGGCGACCCTTCACCTACCGGTACTAGCCGAGACGGGGATCATCGAACCGGATGCCTTCGTCGAGTACCAGGACGGCAGCGGCACCCGGCTTGGGCTGGCGCGCTCGACGCAGTTCGAGGCTGGAGTGCAGCGCCATGCGTCACCTCTACGAACAGTTCCGCCAGCTCATTGCTGATCCGCCGTCGCGGGCGGGCACGGTGAGTGGGCATTAGCACAGGTAGCGTGGCCGTCGCCTTGCCCGGCGGCGGCTTGATCCACTCACGCGGCAGCACTTCCGTGGTCCAAAAGGTGTTCGTGCGTGATGACGTCATCGAAGGCGGCGCCCCAGCCTGACGCTAGAAATCATCGAAATCTTAAACCCATCTTCCTGATCACCCCTGAACCCGCCTTGGTGCCACGTGCATCAGGCGGGTTTCGCATTTCTGGATACCTGCAATGACCGAACCCGAACAACAACCCGCCACCCTCGTGGAAAACATGCTCCTGCTGCCGCCGGGACTTCGACGAACTGCTCGACCGTGCCGCCGAACGCGGAGCCGAGCGTTGCCTCGCCCATCTCGGGCTGGAGAACGGCAGCGCCGCGAAGGACATCCGCGAACTGCGCGACCTGCTGGAGGCGTGGCGCGATGCCCGCCGAACGGCTTGGCAGACCACCATCAAAGGTCGTGACCACTGGCATCCCTGGCCGCGCTGCTGGTGGGGCCGCCATCAGGGTTGAAGCTGATGGGAGGCGTGCAATGACCGCCAAGCCGAAGATCTGCCTTCGACGACTGGCGGCGCGTGTTGCGACGGGCCTGGAGCATCCGCTTTTCGCTCCGGGCTGCTGCCTTGACGGCGGCGAAGTGGTGGTGCCGCTGTTCGGGGACGCACTGCCACGCGGAGCGTTTGTGCTGATGGCCTTTACCGCCAGCATCGGCGCAACCGTTGCTCGCATCGTGGCCCAGCCGGAGATGCACCGATGACCCGGCAACCATCACCCGTGATGCGAGGACGGTGGCCGGGCTGACGCTGTCCGCCGCGGCCCTGGTCGGCATCGTGCTGCACGAGGGCTACACCGACCGCGCAGTGATCCCGGTCAAGGGCGATGTGCCGACCATCGGGTTCGGTACCACCACCGGGGTGAAGCTGGGCGACACCACCACGCCACCGAAGGCGCTGGCTCGGGCGCTCACCAACGTACAGCAATTCGAGGGAGCGCTCAAGCAATGTGTGACCGGGCCCCTGGCCCAGCACGAGTACGACGCGCTGGTGAGCTTCTCTTAAAACGTCGGCAGCCACGCGTTCTGCCAGTCCACGCTGGTCAGAAAACTCAACGGTCAGGACTGCGCGTGAGCCTGTGCCGAGCTTCTGCGCTGGCGCTTCTTTCAGGGGAAGACTGCACGCTGCCCACCAACGCGCGGCTGTGCGGCGGGCTGGCTACACGGCGAGAAGCTGAATACCGGCAGTGCATCGGGGAGGCGTCGTGAGCGTGATTCCGTGGCCGTACCGGCTGCTGGCACTCACGGCGCTCGGCATCGCCCTGGTTGGCTTTGGCTGGATCAGGGGCGAACCACGTTCAAGCGCGATGAGATGCCGCCATCCAGCAACAAGCACTACAGACCGCAGCTATCCGCGAGCGGCATACGCAAGCCACCGTCAAGGTCGTGACCCAGTACGTCGACCGCATCCGCATCGTCCGCGAGAAGGGCGACACCATCATTAAGGAGGTTCCCGTCTATGTGCCCATTCAAGCCGACGCTGTTTGCTCTATCAACCGTGGCTTTGTGCGCCTGCACGACGCTGCCGCCGCCGGTGAGCTGCCCGAGCCCGCCCGAGATGCTGATGCGGCCTCCACAGGCATTGCGCTCCCTGCCGTCGCCGGGCCCTTGCCGCCAACTACCAGACCTATCACGAAAACGCCGAGCAACTAAGGGCACTGCAGGCGTGGGTCAGAGAAATAGCGACAAGCACCCAGAAGTGACCTGTCAAAGACCAGAACCACAGAGGGGAGATTCACTGCGATCGTCGCCGTAGCGTTCAACCTCGGCGCGAGGCGGCTGCAGGCTTAGAGACACTGATGCCACATCAATCATCGGGACCAGGCAGCCGCCGCTTCAAAGCACGCCGCTGGTTCTAAGGTGGATGAGAGCGAGTCCCGGTACACCATTTTGAATTGACCGTCAACCATAAAGCAGCTAGAGTTCAAGCTTCGTTCTTCACGCGCCAAGCTGGCGACCATGAATATTGCTTATGTACATTGACAAAACTAGCTTGGTTCGCTCCTTGTCCTCCATGTATGGCACTGCCGGCCACCTTCTTAAGATCTGGTTTGCACTTAGCTTTCATGGGGACTCGGTACACAAACCGGCGGAATAGAAGTTGATACCTCAAATTCGACACCATCTTTAAAAAGACTGTTTTCATGCGGTGCAAGTGACGGAAGGTTTTACATCCCTTTTGCCCACACTCCGCGCTATTTGACCATGAAGCACGATGCTTCACGGTCGATTATTCAGACAACAATTCAAAGATGGGCTACTAGCGGATCAGTGGTTACCTGTGATCCGACAGAATTTCTCGATATAAGTTCCTCCTCCGGCAGCAAGCTGCTTGTTAGCACAGGAAGAAGGTATCCATTTGGCTTGGGCGTTAACGAATCCGGTTTTGCGCTCGAAGACGGAAAACGAGTAAGCATTCCGATTACTGCCTTTTCAATATGGTACGGCCGAACGACAGAAGTCCCCCCCAATCAAGATCCAGCGGATTATTTGCGCAAGAACATGCTAGACGAGTTAAATATTACGCAAGCTGAGCGCGAACTGATTTTTTTATTGATGACTCACCAGAAATCACCCTCCAATCAACTGCACTAACCGATCAAGACATTTTTCGATGTCTGCGCAAGATTTATCAACGGCCAAGAGGAGCAAAGCGCCGAGGTTTACCACGAGTTTCGATCAATACACTAGAAAAATCAAAAAGCATGATATCTGGACTGAGACAAGCCAAAATGGATGCGATCTTCGCCAACTGATGACGTCAGATCGCTAATTGAAGGTGGAGCGAAGGCGTTATTGCTATACGGCCCTCCCGTACTGGCAAAACAAGGCTAATTGATCAAATCGAACCCAGAAAAAGTGAGACACGCTGCACCATTCAAATACACGATGGATGGGGCTACGATAACAATCAAGGCCTAAAGCCTGATGCCGATGGAAAGTGGCAATGGGAAGATGGACCATTGAAGGCCGCAATTGAAGGTGGAAAAAATTTATTGTTCTTGAAGAAATTAATAGAACCGTGATCTCGCAAGCATTGGGAGAGATTTTCTCCTTGATCGAAGATTCGTATCGCGGAGAAATAAATGCAATCACTCTTCGAAACGGCGAAAAATTCTGGATCAATGAGGACGTAATCTTTGTAATGACAATGAATACGGTCGATAAAGTCAACCGAGGAAGTTGATGACGCACTGATGGGGCGTGTCGCATCTGTTGAACTCCGCCCAGGGCGGAAGACCTATCTGAAATGCTTTCGCGAGAACTCGGTTCCCGCGGCGATTCGACAAAAATTGGCGAGTTATTCACGGAAATACAATCAATTTATCCGCTTGGGCATGGTTATTTTTCTGGCATCAAGGGGAGATTAATGGCGACCAATTTATTCGACACTATAAGGCCCGTGTTCGCCCAGTGTTGTTAAATTTTTGGGTGAGTTAAAAGCGGCTGAGTTGGCCGAAAATTGACAACATTGTTGACGATATGTTCGGCAACCAATGATTAGACGTATCAAAGAAGGGGAGACAAGCTGGCTCCCTGGGATACTCACTTCAGACTTACCATCTGCTTTACCGGCTGGGATAACTGTTCATATCAAAAACGGTACTATCGGCTTGGAATCGCAGGGCGTCGTAGGGGCGTTTCCCTTTAAAAACGGAGATACCGTTCAAATTGAACCGAAAATTGGCGACGTAAATTTTTAAAGTTGCTATTTCGTGCGGAAGGCGGCAGCGCACTTTGGAGAGTGAGTTCGACGAATTTGTTGAGCTGTCCGTCGTTGATGAAGCGAACATGAACTCGATTGTCGCCAGGCAATTGTTAAAGAGTCTAGATGAGATACCGAGGCGTAGCCCGATCCAAGCCGCATCCGGTTACTTTCAGCAGGGGACTACGCCACTGGGGAAATTGATCCTCTTAAGACAGCCATGAGGATGGCGACTGGAAAATCCCGTCCAGTGGTGTCGCGGCTGAAGCGTCGAACTAGCTGATGTTACAGAGAATCGTGTGCTCACCGAAGCACTCGTTCGTGCCTGGGAAATTTTTGTCGGACGAATCTAAATCACTCTATGCCAGAATCCGTGAAGGCTGGATAAATAGATTTGATCGCTCGAAAGACATCTGCTCAGATCTTTTTGGCTGTCGAATCTGAGTTTTTCCCAGACTGGTTATGGGGGTTCAAGAGATTATTACAGGCGTGCACTGATGATTGCAAAGATTATTCTTGGATCTAGCGGCGTCGGTTTCTCGGGAGGCAATCAAATTCACGGTGACGCAGCCTTACTGAACGCAGCGGATATATTCGAGAAATATGTGAGAAGTGTTGTTAGGGACGCCTACGCAGAAAAGGGTTTTGTTGTAACCAAAGGCGGCGTAGGAGTTCACAGTCTGTACACAGACGGTAGCTTTGAGCTGTTGCCAGATGTTGTGATAAGCAAAAACGACGCTACCTGTTTAATTGCTGATGCCAAGTACAAAAACCGACCGCCAGTGATCATTATCAAATGTCATCTTATTTGGCAGCCCACAACCTAAAGAGAGGAGTCTTGATCGCCCCTTGTTCTCTGGCGCATCGGTGGTTATTAAAGAGTACTCAACTCCAAATAAGTTGGTAGTTCGGGAGCTTTTTCTTACCCATGAACGATCTAGACGCTACAGAGGAAGCTCTTTCGTCTCTGGTTGAAGATTTTTCGAACTAGTCAGTGCAATAGAGATTTCTGGGCCGGCAGTTTGATTAATTCTTCTTTTCAGCCGTCTGAAGATATTCCCCCGACTGACGTCAATTCCTATGAATTTTCGACCCTAATGCTTTGGCTGCAACGCCAGCGTTCCCGGCGCCCACAAAAGGATCCAGAACCAGGTCGTTTTCCTTTGTCGATAAAGCAATGCATCTAGCTGGTAGAGCTATTGGAAATTGAGCACCGTGTCCGTCTCTCCCGCTTGATGTCGAAAGCACCCAGACGTCCGAAAGTTTGTCCGTCTCATTGCCATTATTCCGTCCTCCTAGTGACGCGGGCAGGCTCCGATAAACATCCTTGTTGAAATACGGTCTTCTTTCCTTTGTGAGGTGGATAACGTACTCGAGATTTCGGCTAACTCGTGATTCCTGTGGTTCCGGAAGAGATCCGGTTTTTGCCCACGTGATAACCGATTTCACATAGTAGCCAATTTGAGATGCTCTTTCTGCTATTTTCATCGGTATAAGACACTGTTCTCCATCTTTCAAAAAGGAGTGCCCTGCACTGTATCTACGACATTCATGATCACCCCACGCACGTTGATCCTGCCTTGCATAGCTCTTAGTGCCTCGGCAGCGTTACCACGTATCTGGGTTCTGGTGTTGAACGAATCCATAACGTTCCACCAAATTGATCCATCGTCAGCAAGAACGTCGTAGAGCGCGGCCAATACCTCTGTGGTATGGCGTAGAAAACCTTCTGGGGTTTGCTCATGCCCATATGGACCTCCTCCCCATCAGACCAAATAGAGAAAAATGGGTCTTTGTATATTCTGAGTCCCCAGTAGGGCGTAGAGGTAACTACGCATTTCACACTGCCCCGCGGGATTCTGCTTAGGGCTATCAAGAACGTGACCGTGAATTAGGTTTATGGATTCAAGATCGTATTTCTCGGAAGAATCTTTGTTTTTCGCTTCTTGTTCTTTCAAAAAGCCCAGCACCTTGCTTCTCAGGGACAACCGTTTCTCGGTAGCAGTCTTGCTCGAGGAGATTGAGTACGTCCTCGGGTGATAATTTTTCTTCCTGCCGCATATTTTTCGAATGAATGTTTCTTGCATTCCAACTGCGATAGACACATTCCGGACTTCAAAGATCTCACAAAGCATCATTGAATTCGCTTCTGTTTAAAACAGACGCGGCTGTTTGAGAGCTTGATATCAGGAAAGCTCTCTGTTATTGGGCGGAAGGTGTTCTGCGAGATTGTTAATTATCTTCATTTTTGCCTAAGTCTTGAAATTTAATCCGAGTTTTTATTTCAAATTACCATCGAAAATAACTGGTATCAGACTGCTTTTTGACGATGGGTTTCAAGTAGTTTGCTGCATTTTGTAGAAACCAGTCTTTTAAAGTTAGGCCGTCTTTTTGCCAAAGCAGAGTACAAGTCCCGCTTAGTGGCGGAGTCTACTCAATCACTATTCGGCCGCTTTTTACCAATGTTCATAGCTGATCCATGACAATGTAATGTGCTGGTGTTACATTACATGGTCGAGCGGAGGAAGCCAAGTCTGGCCTTCATCAAGCCTGCCTTTGCGTAGCTGTTGTTGTGTCAGGCGCTTAGCTGACAGATTCGGTTGAAGACACTTCAAGAGCCCAGTGCTTCTTGAGCACGCCGACAAGGCGTTTTTGCCGTTCGATCAGCATGGCTGGTGTCCATTTCTCTTCGATCGGACTTCCTGGGTCAGTACGAAGGTGACGCCGTGCCCTTGCCCTTGAAGTACGTTCTTCTTCTTGGCGAAGTCGTAGTTGCTGGCGGATGAGTTCTTGTTCCGGTCGAGCGGAACCAAGTTGGCCAAGCGGTGTGTCCACGCTTCCCGCTCGTTCTCATCAGGGGAACCACTGGAGCCAGTCCGATCCTTCCGGGGGTTTGCGGTAGCACGTGCTCCAACGACACAGCGTTCTGCAGTTGCACTCCGGGCGCGCGCACCAGTGACTCAAGGCGCAAGACCAGCGCCATCCGCGCCTTGGGCAGATCGTCGTAAACGTCTCCATCGAGTGCCGCAACGAACTTACGCTTTTGCGAGTCTGTCAGGGTAAGAGTTGTGAGCGCGGCTAGATCCCCTTGAAGGTTTCCAGCTCGATTTCCTTGGTGAGCGCAGCGTGGGTTTCGATGCGTTCGTTGATACCCACCTGGTGACCAGCAAGAAATAGGGTCAGAGCGTTCCAGTGATTGGAAAAAATTCAGCAAGCCGCTTGGGCTGCTGCCGGAAGCGCTGAAGTAGACCAGTGCCGGGGGCACCCAGTCTTTAAAGTCCACACGGTTGAGCCAAGACAGGTGCTCGTTGATCGTCTCTGCGTGCTCGGTGGCTTCGAAGTCGGCATCACGCACGAAGTCCCACACCTCGGCGTAAGGCTTTGATGACTTTGTCGACGAGATCGATAGGAGTCTTGTACTCGGTGACGTGCTCCTGAAACTCCCTTGACCAGTGTGGCCCGCTGCTTTCTGCTTGGCGTAAATGGTGCGGATGTAGCCGAACAGATCGCCAAAGGCGTCGCGGCCCAAAGCACTTTCGATGCGGCTCCACTCTTTTAGCGTAGGCCCGGCTCTTGACGTCGCCTGCCTTGGTGCGGATCAGACCCAGCACCTGCGCCTTGATGATGTCGATGGGCGCGAGGTCGAGCCCACGGTTGTTGAGCACGGAGAAGATGCGGTAGGCTGCCTCAAGATCGGGCGTTGAGATGACAACCAACGAGCAGTCGTTGGCGAGGAACTGCCATAGCGCGATCAGTCGGCGGCGGCGGCAGCGCCCTGGCTGCGGCAAGCAGCAGCGTTGCGTTTTCGCGGTAGCGTAGACGGCTGTCTTCCAACTTATCGGTGCTGGCAACCAGCTGGGCAATGCCACCTGGCTCCTGAATGTTGGTGCGGAAGAAGTCGGCATCTTCCTCGCGGGCGGTCAGCCGGTATTCGTTTTTCTCCGAGGCTGACTTTGCCCCTTCTTGTAGAGGAAATCGGTGATGTCGTCGGCGGCGTGCGGCATGGCCTCGCGCAGCACCGCAAACAGCATCGTCAGTGTGGACAGCCGCTGCTGGCCATCGACCACCGACGATTTTTGGGGCTCCCGGTCGTTCTTGATCAGAACGATGCTGCCGAGGAAGTATTGGCTGGTTGCGCCCGGAGACTTTGGCATCCTGCATGGCCGAGATCAGATCATCGAACAACTCTCCTGCTTGCTCGGTCGTCCAGGCGTAGGGGCGCTGGTAGTCCGGAATCTCGAACTGGTAGCTGCCCTCAAAAATCTCCCGTATCAGCTTTGTCGTGGGCTTCAAGTGTCTTGGCCATTGGTCTTCTTCTTTCCTATCGTTTCTTGGCGCTGCTTGGGGCTTGGTAGCCTGGAGCAAGCTTGGCGTTCTCGACGCCATAAAAGCGCCAGTGGATCACTGAGCCACAGCCGGTACTGCTCATCTCTGAGACTGTAATCTGGGCGAACAGTCCACGCTCCAGCGCAGCAGCGTGTAGCCAGCAACAGCCGCGCGAACGCGCATCCGTATCGAACCATCCTTCATGTCGTAATCCATTTCAGTGATCTCCGGCCGGGGTTGAGCCGGGTGCGGCACCAGCTCTAGCTCGACAATCCGGGTCCACTGAATGTCCTGATCGCTCACCTCGTGGAGCGCCACTGGCTGTCCCTTAAGCACCACAGGACGCTTGATCCGGGTCATGACGAAATCCCGGAACTCGCTGGACCTCCGGTCAAAGGCACGGACATGCCAGCGTAAACCGTTGTCGATCAACGCGAACGGGACAATCTCCCGCTCGGTGCGCCCACTGGAGATGGAGTGATACTCAATACCAAGCGGACACGCCTGGTGAATAGCCCGGGTCACTCTCGCCAATACATCCAGATCAGGATGCGTAAGCCTGGAAGGGCTTTCGCTAGGCACCCAGGCCTTGAGCAGCATTGGCTCACCATCACCAAAGCCCTGCGTCAGCCACGACAGCACCCGCTCTTGGGAGAAGTCGAAGATGGGCATGAAGCTCGCCCCCAGGACGTACGACCTGGCCCTGGAGTCATAGTCGATGTTGCCCGGCGCCAACTCCTTGTACAGCGCTAGATCCTGGATGCGGCAGCGGATTGGATGCCAAACCGCGTAACCAAGTCCTGACGGCGTATCTCCCCAGAAAGCGCACGCGCAACTCCACGAACGCAAGCCGATCACGTTGTGGCTGGGTTAGACCTGCAAGCTGTTCGTTCAACATCATGGTTAACTGATCCGGGTCAGCGAAGCCTATTCGGACTATCTTGCAAAGTATATGGTCTGTCTCAGAGTCCGTCCACAAGACCATTATGATTCGTATATACGTCGTATGATGATAACCACAACCTTTCCCCTCCCCTCTTACAATAGAACCAAGACCCTCCCCAAGGGCAACAAGGCAGGAGCCAACCATGTACAAGAAACTTCTGGTCCCCTGGATAGCAGCGCCACCGCTCAACTGGCGCTGAAGCACGCCGAAGCACTGGCCAGGCTCAGCGGCGCCTCCATCATCCTGCTCTCCATCGTCGAAGAGATGCACTACAGCAACGGCTCGAGCGCCCGAGGGTCTCATACCGAGCAGGTGCGGCCGCACTTCCTAGCCACCGCGCGTGCCTTGCTGGAAAAGGCGGCCAAGCCCTTGCGTGACGGCGGTCTGTCGGTAGCTGCGCACGTGGTGGAGAGCGGCAACCACCGTGTCTCGGAGCTCATCGTCCAGCAGGCCAAGGACGAGCATTGCGACCTGATCATCCTGGGCACGCACGGCCGTCGCGGCATCGATCGGCTGCTGCTGGGCAGCGATGCCGAGCAGGTGGCCCGCATCGCGCCGGTTCCGGTCATGCTGGTGCGCACGGACGGCAGAGAGCCTGATATTTTCAGGGGCGCTGGTTGTGAGTCAGCGCAATGTCCAGCCACCGGTCGAATACGGGTTCGGTCAGTGCATCGGCCCGTACCGTGATCAGCCGGTGGTCTTCTGCTGCTGCTTCCGGTTACCGATACGGGCCGGCTGTGCCGTGTCCCCGGCCTCGGCCAGCAGGCGCTCCTCGTCTTCGGGCGGGCAGCGCACCATCATGTCGCCGCTACGGCTGGCAAAGGCCACGATATGGCCGTCCACCGCGAAGGACAGGCCGCCGAACATCTTCACTTCGCGCAGGCTGGGAATGCCGCCAGCCGCTCGCGGATCCGCTGGGCCAAGGTTTCGTCGTATGCCAGCGGTCCAGCGTACCAGAGCGACCGCCAGCCATGCCCCTGCCGCTCATCTTCCCACGAAAGCGGCAGCATCAGGCCTTTTCTCCAGCAGCCGCCTTTTGCCACCCCTGCCTTCCTGGCCCCTCCCCTCAGTCTTGCCCCATCATCGCCGGCAGCCACGGTGACAGTGCCGGCACGCAGGCCAATCAGCAGCAGCGCCGGGATGCTGACCAGCGTGAAGGGCACGACCTTGACCACGATCTGCTCCACCGTCATGCCGCTGATGCCGGAGGCAACGAACAGGTTTTCACCCAGCGGCGGCGTCTGGAAGCCAATGGAGAGCGCGCAGATGACCACGACGCCCACGTGGGTGGGATCGGCGCCCAGCATGCTACATGATCGGCATCAGCACCGGCACCAGGATCATGATGGCCGCCAGCGTTTCCGATGAACATGCCACGAAAAAGCGCAGCACGATCGGGAAGAGCCACACCACGTCCAGGCTGTCGGTCATGCCCAGCAGCTGCGTCGCCAGTTGCGCGGGGATCTCCTCTTCCACCAGCACCCGGCCGAACACCGTCGCCGCAAACAGGATCAGCAGCACCCGCCCGGTGATCCAGGTGGTGGCCAGCAGGGCTTCCCGCGCCTTGGCCCAGGTGATCTCCCGGTGCATACCACGCCCACCAGCAACGTGTAGGCGATGGCCACCACGGCGATTCCGTGGGGTGAAGAGCCCGGAATAGATGCCGCCCAGGATGATGAAGGGCGCCACGAGCGACCACACGCCATGGCGCAGTGCCTCGACGATGGCACGGCCGCTCCAGGTATCGGTCAGGCCCTCGGTAGCCGCGCCGGCGCGAGATCAGGTAGTTCACCAGGATCAGTGCCAGCGCCATCACCAGACCCGGCACGGCCCCGCCATGAACAGCTTCGGGATCGACAGGGCTGGCGAATTCGCCGTGCCGCGCCACAGCGGCCGGCGGGATCTGCAGGCCCATGGCCGCCACACCGAAGATCACCATCGGAATGGAGGGCGTGAATGATGATGCCGATGCCCCGGATGCCGCCGTGACGGCGCCTTTCCGCATAGAGCCTTGTCATAGCCGCGTCGCGTCATGGCCGGCACCATCAGCATGCCCACGGCCGCCGTGGTGGCCGGACCGGAGCGGAGATGGCACCAAAGAACACGCAGGCCAGTACCGTGGCCATGCCCAGCCCGCCCGTCACCGGCCCGGCCAGCGCCTCGGCGATGTCCACCAGCCGGCGCGAGATGCCGGCCGCCTCCATCAGCGCGCCGGCCAGCACGAAGGCCGGCAGCGCCGCGAGCGGAAAGGAGCCCACCGAGGTGTAGGCGATCTGCACCATGCGCACCGGGTCGATGTCCAGCACCCGAAGCAGGCCAGCGCCGACACGGCCAACGGAGACGGTGATGGGAGCGCCGATGAGCAGCAACACCAGGAAGGATCCGAAAAGGATCGCCACGATGGGGTATTCCATGCCCTATTCCTCGTGGTGCTGATGGGCCAGCCGCTCGATCTCGGCCTGTTCGGGGTCCTTCAGCCTCCCCGCTGATCAGCACGCGATAGCCGTTGGCCAGGATGCGTACCGACATCAGCACGAAGGCTACCGGCAGCACCAGATAGAAGTATTTCATCGGCAGGCCCAGCGTCTGCGAACTCCAGAAGCGGTTCATCCGGAAGAGATGAAATCGATGCTGAGCCACGCAAAGTACGGGTTGAAGGCCACCCAGATGAGATCAGCCAGTCCTTCGGACACCTTCTTGACGATAGGCGGAAAGAACGTGAACTGGAAGGTGACGCGGTTGTGGGCCGAGAGCCTGGCCGCCACCACGGCGCCGAAGTACGCGAACCACACGAACATGTGCGTGGCCAGTTCATCGGCCCACAGGATGGTGTAATGGAACAGCTGCCGGCTGACGATCTGCGCAAACATCAGCGACACGAACCCCACCAGCAGAAAGGCGCAAACGAACTCCTCGACGTGATCCAGCCAGGGACCAGCGGCGCTTCGGGCGGGGCTACTGCTGCTCGGGCCATGGCGTTTCCCGTCACAGGGCTGGCGGCAGGCACTGCGGCCAATCAGCGCCCCAGGGCGCGCTGGGTGGCATCGATCTTCTCCCTGCCGCCCACCCATGTCGTAGAAAGCGGGGCCAGACACGCTCCATGGCCACCTTTGCCCAGGGCCTCTTCGCCCTCGGCGGGTTCAACGATCTCCATGCCCTTGGCCTCGCAGCTGCTGCCTGACCTCACGTTCGGTCCGCTGCAGATAGTCGTAACTGTGCGTCGTGGCTTCCCGACCCGCCGCCAGGGATGGCATCCTGCATGGCAGGCGTCTGGTTCTGGAAAACCTCCTCGCTGATCACCAGCGGCTCCAGCGAGAACAGGTAGCGGATGGGCGTGATGTACTTCTGCACCTCGTCGAACTTCATCGCCGCCACGGTGATGAACGGATTATCCTGCCCATCCACCACCTTCTGCTGCAACGCGGTGAAGGTCTCGGACCATGCCAGCGGCGACGGATTGATGCCCCAGGCCTGATAGGTCTCGATCATCACCTCGTTCTTGGGCACGCGGATCACCATGCCGCTCAGGTCCCCCGGATCCATGACCGGCGCGGGGTGGTCAGCACCCGAAAGCCGAGAACGCCCAGCCGACGATCCGCACCTGGGCATCGCGCACGGTGTTGTCCACCAGTTCTCGGCCAATTTCGCCCTGCACCAGCGTGCGCGCCTCGTCGGCATTGCGCACGATGTAGGGCAGCGTCAGCACGCTCAGCGTGGGCGAGAGCAGCGCCAGAGTTGTTGATGGCCCGCACCGACATGTCCAGCGTGCCCATGGCCGCCTCGTTGACAGTGTCCTCCTCGCTGCCCAGCTGGCCATTGAAACAGCGCCACCCGGTGCACGCCCGCGTCTTTCGTTCCAGCGACTGCTTGAAGAACGACGCCAGCTCCCACTGGGTACCGCCCTGGGCATCGCCCACGGCCATCTTGAAGGTGGCGGCACAGGCCGTGCCGGAGATGCCCAGCAGAATGGCCACGATCAGCACGATGCCGGCAGATTTCGGTCGCATGGAAGGTCCCTCCCTAGGGTCGGCGCTCTTTCCCGGGCGAGTCTGCCCGGTCTGGATTCAGGGAATGTGCCGGCGGTGCGCCGGCACGCGTTGCGTCGTCGAAGGACGGGTTACAGGACTTCGTCGCTTCAGGTCGATATCCAGCGGTACAGCGCCCGCGTGGCCAAGCCGCCGGAGATGGCGCAAACCATTCCGATAGTGAGTGACGCCGGCCACGTTGGGGAAAGGCAGCTGCCCCTGGAAGATGGGCAAGCGCAGCGAGCCACCAGCGCCGGCAATCCACTGCGCCAGGCGGCGACCGGCCTGGGCGGCGTACATCACGCCATTGCCACCATAGCCAAGCGCGTAGTAGATGGCGACGTGAGGTCGGGCTGCACGATGCGCGGCATCATGTCGTGGCTGACATCCACCAGCCCACCCGAGGAATAGTCGATGGACACGTCACGCAGGCCCGGAAACTTGCGCACCATGCCGTCCAGCAGCATCTGCTCGTAGCGCTTGTCGGGCGCACCGCGTCCGTTGATGGCGCTGCGACTGCCGATCTGCAATCGACCATCCGGTGTAAGTCGATAGTAATGGCGCAGCACCCGCGTGTCGGTAATAACCTGATGGGTGCGCAGGCCATTGGCCTCGATCTCCTCGGGCGTGAGCTGGCGCGTGACCACCGAGTTGGACAGGATGGGCATGAGGCGGTTGCGCAGACGGGGATGCAGTGTCTGCGACGTGTAGCCACCCGTGGCCACGGCCACGGCCCGCGCACGCACCACGCCACCGGGCGTCTGCAGATGGTGCCAGCCGTCCTTCGTGACCCAGCCCTGGACCGGACTGGCCGGATGCACGGTGGCCCCCAGCGCCCTCGCCTTCTTCAGGTAGCCGAAGGCCAGCTTGGCCGGATGCACAGCCCTCGGGCTCGTGCGTAGCGCCAGCCGCCTCGTGGTCGTCGATGTAGTGGCGACGCAGCGTGTCGGCATCAGGGATCTGTGCATCGTAACCGAAGACCTCGCGCAGCACCTTCGCCTCCCGTTCCAGCATCGGCATCCGGGCCGCACGGTGCGCCACGTACAGGTGGCCGCCAGGCGTGCACATCGCAGTCGATGTCGGCAATCAGCTGCTTGAAGTACTCCATGCCATCCAGGCATTCGGCATGCACCGCCAGTGCCGTGTCCAGCCCCAGCGTGCAATCCATTGCGAGCGCGTCAGTCGACCGGAGGCACACTGGGCCTGGCCCCCGTTGCGCACGCTGCATCCCCAGCTCACGCGGTTGGCTTCGGCACGGTGGCCCGGACGCCGTGATCACGCGCCAGGGCGATGGCGGCCGACAGCCCGGTGAAGCCGGGGCCGATGATGGCCACATCCACCTCGCGGTCGCTGTCAATGGGGCCATCGTCCGCGGGCGGCTCACCGGCCGTGGCAATCCAGTAGGTCGGTGAGTAGTCCTGCCCGCATCCGGGCGTGGACGCCACAAGAGGATCATAGGTCGGATCGTAGCGATCCAGCGCACGGGTGGTTGAAACGTCCTTCGACGGCAAGCGTTGGCGAAGGAATCTCTGGTCGACTGCAATATCCATCACTGCAAACCCACAAAAGGCATCAGGGCGCAGATCGGCTGCAATCACGTGGCTGCATGTTCGCTGAATCGACACGCGCCATCGCACGTGCGGACCATCGGGGAATATCTGCCGATCGGTGCCATGGCCAGAATATAAATGACATGGCACCGATCCTATTTATCGGAAAAATACTATTGAAATAACCAAATCATGAAAAAGCGAGGAGCGCTCACATCCGCATCAGCAATACCACGCCCGTCATGAATGCGGCAACGAACAGCGCCTCGCTCACCAGCAGCACGATGGGCCGCCAGCCCAGCGCGGCGATCTTCCCGAAGGAGGTCTTGCGAGCCCCAGCGCCGAGATGGAGATGACGAGCGCCCAGGAAGAAGCATCACCGGCCATGTGCATGAACGGCCGCCGGGATCCAGCCCAGGCTGTTGAGCACCATCAGCAGCACGAACATCAGCAGGAAGAAGGGCGAGCGGCGGCCGCTTCGCGGGCTTGCTGCCATCCAGGGAGGCCGACTGCGCCACGGCCTTGCGAAAGACGAGGCCAGCGTCAGCACCACCGGCATTTCAGCATGGCCACCCGGAACATCTTGGCCAGCGTGGCAGCCTTAGCGATCTCGGGCGACAGGATGTTGCCCGCCCCCACCACCTGCGTCACGTCATGAATGGCGCCGCCCAGGAAGAGGCCCGCCTCGGCCACGGACATGTCCAGCCAGCGCACCCAGAGCGGATACAGCACCATCACCACCGTGGACGGGCTGGCGATGCCGATGGCCGTCATCAACGTGTTGCGCTCGTTCTCGGCCGTCTGCGGCATGGTGGCGGAAATGGCCATGGTGGCCGAGATGCCACGAGATGCCTGTCCCTCCGCCCGACAGCAGCCCCAGCATGGGCGGCAGGCGCAGCGCACGCGCCATCAGCACGCCGGGGAGCATGGTCAGAACCACGGCGCCCGCCAGGCCCAGGATGCCCCAGAGCCCCAGCGCCGAGACATCGGCCATGACGATGCGGGCGCCCAGCAGCGCCACCCCGATGCGCACCAGCTTCTTGGCCGAGAACTCGATGCCTGGCACGCAACGCGCATCATCGGACAGGAAATGGAAGGCGATGCCGATCAGCAGTGCGTAGAGGAACTTCGGGCCGCCGTAGTGCTCGGACACGAAGCTGGCGGCCACGGCAATGACCGTGGCCAGCATGACGCCGGGCAGGTACCTGCCCACGACGGAGAAAGACGTGGCAGGATCGGGGCGGGAAGGCATGGCAATGGCGGATAAGTGAGCGGGATCAAGGACCCCGGCATCATACCCTGCCCTGCCTGAGCGACACCGCCCGACAGAGAAAGGCCCGGACAGAAAAACCCTGATTCCCGCCAGCGCACCAGCCGGGGAATCAGGGGATGCATCCGCCAGGCCAGCCCCGGGCGGAAACGGACAACGGACGGCCGATCAGGCGCTCTGCAGCGCCGTCACCGCAATGGCGTTGATGATGTCGGGCGTATCAGCGCCCCGCGACAGGTCGTTGGCAGGACGACGCAGACCCTGCAGCAGCGGTCCCACCACCATGGCACCACCGATGCGCTCGGTGATCTTGTAGCCGATGTTGCCGGCATCCAGGTTGGGGAACACCAGCACGTTGGCGCGGCCCTTCAGCTTCGAGTCCGGAAGCTTGCGGGTGGCGATCGACGGCACCATGGCGGCGTCGAACTGCACTTCGCCGTCCAGCTTCAGATCCGGCTCGGCCGCGGCCAGCAGTGCCACGGCGCGCTGGACCTTCTCGACATCGGGGTGCTTGCCACCGCTGCCGGCGGTGGAGAAGGACAGCATGGCCACGCGCGGCTCTTCACCCAGCAGCTGCTGGGCGCTGCGACTACCGGCACGGGCGATATCCACCAGCTCCTCGGACGTGGGGTTGATGACCAGACCGCAGTCGGTGTAGATGAGGCCTCCCTGCATGGGATGATGGGGCTTGTCCAGCGCCACCAGGGAAGAAGCTAGACGCCAGGCTGGTGCCCGGTGCCGTGCCGATGAGCTGGATGGCGGCACGGACCACGTCGGCCGTGGTGTGCACGGCGCCGGCCACCGAGCCGTCACGCTTGCCCTCAGCCCGCAGCATGTTGGCGAAACACCAGGGGCTTGCGGATCTCGGCAGCTGCCTTCTCGGGCGTCATGCCCTTGTGCTGGCGATGCTGGAAGAGACGATCGGCCAGTGCCTCCGTCTCGGGATCGTTGGCGGGATCACGGATGGTGAGGCCATCAGCGACAGCCCTTCGGCGGCCGCACGTTTGTTCGATGGCCCTTGCGGTTGCCCACCAGCGTGATGCGGGCCACGCCGCGCTGCTGCGCCTGCACGCCAGCCCGCAGCACGCGGGGATCGTCGGCTTCACACAGCACGACGCTCCGGTTCAGCGCGCTGGCACGCTGCTGGACGCCCTGCAGCAGGGTCCGGGAGGGCGGGATCGGGGATGTGGGTGAGGTGCTCATGACAAACGGCGGAAGGGACAATGGGCAGGGATCCTGAATGCGATCCCATGGTGCCCAGCGCCCCGCCATCAGCGCACCCATCTGCCATGGTGAAAACCCCAGCGGAAGCCCTCACCCCTCAAGTTCCCTAGACGCATAATCCGGTACTTGTCCAGGGAAGCGCACCGGCTTCGACAGCGCATCGCGCCGGAACGGATCGCCCAGCTCGCGGGTACACATGATCCGATGATGCAGGTCTTGCCCTCGTTCATCTGCATGTCGATGGCTTTTCTTCAGGCTGGGGCCCACGTCTTCCAGACGGTCCACCACGATGCCCTCGGCCCCCATGGAACGGGCAATGCCGGCAAAGCTCGGGCTGTCAGCTCACCGGCCACGAAGCGGCGGTTGTGAAATCCACCTGGTTCTTCTTCTCGGCACCCCACTGCCGGTTGTGGAACACCACCGCCGTGACCGGGATGCGTGCCGCACACGGGTCATGGTCTCGACCATGCTCATGGCCCAGGCACCGTCCCCGGCATGGGACACCGCCGGCCGGTCGGGACCGGGCCACCTTGGCGCCGATGATGGTGGAAGGCATAGCCGCAGTTGCCGAAGCTCATCGGCGCGAAGAAGCTGCGCGGCCGCTCGAAGCGCAGGTAGCTGTGCGCCACCGAATTGATGTTGCCGATGTCGGTGGGAGAGCATCACGTCGGGCGGCAGCGCCTTTCCAGCTCGCGCAGCTACTGGCGCGGATGCGGTACTGGCCGCCGCTGAAAGGCGTCTCACCCTTCTGCTCCTCGATCATTTCCAGACTGTACGGATCGGTCTCATGCGTCCAGGGCATCAGCTCCTGCTCCCAGGCGTCCTTCTCGGCCTGGATCTTCGCGGCACGCTCGGCCTTCGTGGCGTCCGACACCAGCGTGCGGCCCTGCAACCGCTCAAGCAGCGCCTCGGCCGCCGCCTTCCATCACCGCAGATGCCCACCGAGATCTTCTTCACCAGCCCCAGCATCTTGTTGTCGGCATCCACCTGGATGATCTGCGCCGCTTTCGGCCAGTAATCCATGCCATGCTGGGGCAGCGTGCCGAAATAGCTGAGGCGGGTGCCCAGCGCCAGCACCACGTCCGCCTGGGAAATCAGCTTCATGCCTGCCTTTCGAGCCCTGGTAGCCAGCGGACCGCACCACAGCGGGTGGCTGGCCGGGAAGCTGTCGTTGTGCTGGTGGCTGGTGACCACCGGTGCCCCCAGCCGCTCGGCCAGCGCCCGGCACTGCGCCACACCATCGGCCATCACCACGCCACCGCCCGACACGATGACCGGGAACCTGGCCCGGGCCAGCAGCTCGACGGCACGGTCAGACTTTCCTTGCCGCCCGGACCGCGCTCCAGCGGCATCGGGCGGGAGATTTCCGTCTCGATCTCGCCATGAAGTGGTCGCGCGGGATGTTGAGCTGCGTGGGGCCCATTTCCGACAGTGCCCGGTCAAAGCAGCGCCCGGTGTGTTCGGCCATGCGCGCCGGGTTGTTGACGTGCGCCTGATACTGGTGAATTCCTGGAACATGGGCAGCTGGTTGCATTCCTGCAAAGCCCCAGCCCCATCGTGCGCGTACCGGCCTCGGGCGTGACAATGACCACCGGACTGTGCGCCCAGTATGCCGCCGCGATGGCCGTGACACGGTGCTGATGCCGGGCCGTTCTGTCCGATGACCACGCCCTGGCGGCCGCTGGCACGCGGTAGCCATCTGCCATGTGAGCCGCCCCTGCTCATGCACCACCGAAATGAAGCGGATGCCCGCCGGCGTGAAGATGTCCATCGCATCCATGAAAAGCCGACCCCATGATGCCGAATATGTTCTTCACCCCATGGGCCACCATGTGGTCTCCACGAAAAAGCCTCGGAAGGCGTCATTTTCTGGACTCCTTCCACCACCTGCCTCTCGTCTTTCACCATGTTCCCTTCTCCTCTTTCAGAAAACCGATGCGGGCGCATCCATTTGAAATCCATGACAAGCGGATTATTTTCTGGACATGGGAAAAAGTGTCAATAAAACCTGCGGATAATGCGCACGAGACCATGCGCAAATCGCATTAGCCCCCGAGGCAGGCATGACAGGAAAGAGCGTTTCTCTTTCAGAAAATCCGCTCATTCAGCCCTCACGCGTTCGCTTGCCCCGCTCATCCGTCCGCCGCCCATCCACGATCCACTTGCCTGTTGGCCCAACGTCGCCCCACTATCCCGGCGTGATACCCCGCCACACGCTTCTGCCCGATGGACAGCGATGGACGCCCCCTTCTGACGCCGGAACGGCAAGGGCGCTATGATCATGTCCATCGACACGCCGCCCAGCCCTGCCGGCGGCGGCAGCCCACATCCCTCACAGGCCCATTCCATGCTGATTCCCGTCATCCTGTCCGGCGGCGCCGGAACCCGACTCTGGCCCGTCTCGCGTGAAGGTCACCCCAAGCCCTTCATGAAGCTGCCCGACGGCGAAAGCCTGCTGATGAAGACCTACCGGCGCGCGCGCCGCGTGGCGATCAGGGCGAGATCCTGACGGTGACCAACCGCGAGTACTTCTTCCTGTCGCGCGACGAGTACCAGCTGTCCCTGCCCGACGAACCCGAGCGTCCCACCTTCCTGCTGGAGCCCTTCGGCCGCAACACGGCCCCGCCAGTTTCCTGGCGGCCCTGCAGGGTGGCTGACCGCCACGGCCCGACGCCCTGATGCTGGTGATGCCTGCCGACCATCTGATCAGCGACGAGCCCCTGTTCGGCACCACTGTCAACCAGGCCGCCGCAGCCACCGCAGGGGTATCTGGTCACCTTCGGCATCCAGCCCACGGCCCGGAAACGGGTTACGGCTACATCGAGGCCGGCGAGCCCAATCGCGGGCACGGGTCAACAGGCCGGCAGCGGCCGCCACGTGGTCCCGCTTCATCGAGAAAGCCGCCCGCGAGAAGGGCGGGAACAGCTGCTGGCCGCCGGCAACTACCTGTGGAACTCGGGCATGTTCTGCTTTGCCGCCCGCAGCATGCTGGAAGCCCTGCAGCAGCACGCCCCGACGTGCTGCGCGCCGCCCGCGCCTGCCAGGCAGCGCAAGCAGGAACACACCAGCCGCCACCCTGCTGGAGATCGTCGGCGACGACTTCCGCGAGGCACCGGACATCTCCATCGACTATGCCGTCATGGAGAAAATCCGACCGCGTGGCCGTGGTGCCCGGCACCTTCGGCCTGGAACGACATCGGCTCGTGGGACGCGGTGCGCAGCCTCTCGGCGCCCGATGACGAGGGCAACCCGCAGCACCGGCGAGACCGTCGTCGTCGACAGCCACGACGTGTACGTCCACAACAGCGAAGACCGCCTGGGCGGCCACCGTCGGCCTGGAGAACCTGCTCATCATCGACACCCCCGACGCCCTGCTGGTGGCGGCCGCCGACCAGGCCCAGAAGGTCAAGGAAGTGGTGAAGGAACTGAAGGCCCGCAAGCACGAGGCTGCCCGGCTGCACCGCACCGTGGCCCGCCCCTGGGGCACCTACACCCATCCTGGGCGAAGGCTCGCGCTACAAGATCAAGCGCATCGAGGTGAAACCCGGCGCCAGCCTGAGCCTGCGATGCACCACCACCGCAACGAGCACTGGATCGTCGTCAAGGGCATGGCCAAGGTCACCAACGGCGACGAGGAAATCTTCGTGGGGACCAACGAATCCACCTACATCCCGGCCACCCACCGCCACCGGCTGGAGAACCCCGGCCTGCTGCCGCTGGTGATGATCGAGGTGCAGAGCGGCGAATACCTGGGCGAAGACGACATCGTGCGCTTTCAGGACAACTATGGCCGTGCCTGAAGCCGCCGGGGCATCACCGCCGTCGTCGTCACCTACAACTAACCCTGCCCGGCTAGCCCAGCTCTGCGAAGCCGTGCAGCCACAGGTGGAGCACGTCGTACTGGTCGACAACGGATCGTCCACCGAGGCCCTGGCCGCCCTTCAGGCCCTGGTGGCGGTCCCGTCCAGTGCGCTGACCCTGCTGGCCCTGGGCGAGAACCGGGGCATCGGCGCCGCGCAGAACGCCGGCATCGCACTGGCGCGCGAGCGTGGCAGCCGCACGTGCTGCTGCTGGACCACGACAGCATTCCCGAGGCCGACATGGTGGCCACCCTGCGCGCCGCCATTGAGAACCAGCCCGCGAGCAGCCCCGGTGGCCGCCGCCGGCCCGCGCTACGCCGATGCGCGCCAGACCACCAATCCCTCCCCTTCGTGCAGCTGGAAGGGTTCAAGCGCGTGCGCTGCGAATGCCGGCACGCCGGCCAGCTCATCGAGGTCGAGCACCTGATCGCCTCCGGCAGCCTGATCCCCATGGCGGTACTGGACGCCGTGGGTGACATGGACGAGCGGCTCTTCATCGACTACGTGGACATCGAGTGGTGCCTGCGCGCCGCCCACGCCGGCTACCGGATGCTGGGCGTGTGTGACGCCCGCATGCAGCATGAACTGGGCGATACCCCATCCGCTTCATGGGCAGCGCACCTGCCCGACCATTCCCCCTGCGCCACTACTACCTGTTCCGCAATGCCCTGCTGCTGCAGCGCATGCCGCACATTGGCTGGCGCTGGAAAGTGGTGGATGCCTACCAGACCGTCATGAAGTACGGCTTCTACGCCCTGGTGGCCACGCCACGGCTACCACGCATCCGCATGATGAACCGGGGTCTGTGGGACGGACTGCTGGGCCGCGGCGGGGCGTACAGACAGCGCTGAACGCCCCCGGTTCTCGACTGCGGATCCAGACTCGGCCATGGACACGATGCCGCTGCCGCCCTATCCATTGGAAACACAGGGGCCACGTCCCCACTTCAGCGGAAAAACCCTGAAAAATCAGGCATGTTCCCGGCCCATCCAGGGTTTCCTATCGCCATCTGCACCCTTCCGTCACAATAACGGTTGCCCAGCACACAGGTTCCCATGAAGATCACCCTCTCCATCGTCAGCCACGGCCAGCGCGACATCGCCCTGCGCATGCTGGACGACATCCTGCGCCTGAGCCCCCAGACGTGGCGGAAATCATCTACACCGCCAACATCCCCGAACGCGATCTGCCCGCCCTGAACATGGGCCATATCCGCCTGGTGGTGATCCGCAACGAGACCCCAAAGGGATTCGGCAGCAACCACAACACCGCCTTCTCGCACTGCCGCACGCCCTACTTCTGCGTGATGAACCCGGACCTGCGGTTCGACACCGATCCCTTCCGGCCCTGCTGCAGGGACCTGACCGGCACGCAAAACGGGGTCTGGTGGCCCCGGATCTACAGCCCCGAGGCGAGCTGGCCAACACCGCCCGCAAGCTGTACACCCCGCGCGAGCTGATCCGCCAGAAACTGCACCCCGTCAACCACGGCGACCACCCCGACTGGCTGGCCGGCATGTTCCTGCTGTTCAACAGTCGCGCCTACAACGAGATCCGCGGCTTCGACGAAGGCTACTTCCTGTACATCGAGACGTGGACATCTGCAGCCGGCTCTGCCTGGCCGGCTGGAGCCTGGCCCAGGTGGCCGACACCCGCGTGGTGCACGATGCCCGCAAGCAGAGTCACCGATCGCTGCGCTTCACCCGCTGGCACATCGGCGGCATGCTGCGCTACTGGACCCGCACCTGCTTCTGGCGGTATGGGTGGCGGCTTTGGCGGGAGGGGCGCCGTTAGGGGATCCTCTGAACAAGTCCGCGCGGTCAGAGCCATTTCCGTCAAGTCGGAATCTGCCGCTTTCGCTCCATGGACTGCGAATCCGGCTCCCCAAAGTCGAAGAGCGTCCGGGCTGAAGCCTGGCTGATGGAATCACCACCGGCCGGGTAACTGCGAATGGCGGAATACTCGGTAATCTCGGGTATCCAGAGCCGGCCATCAAAGCGGCTGACGGAATAGGGGTCCCCGAGGCTGCCGACACATCCTGCGCCGTGCCGTTGGCCAGCTCATCCAAAGATGAAAAAGAGAAACGCCTTCTGCGGTGTGGAAGTGAAAAATGCCGTGGCGGCTTCCCAGAAAGAAGATATCGTTGCTTCCCTGATAATTCTGTGGAAGGTGAATGACCTGGCCGGTGGCGCTGACAGCGCCTCGCTCCAGACGGTAGATGACGATATCTTCGTTGCCTACGAAAATGGAGCAGCCCTGGTGCAGCGTGATCGAGCGGCAATACTGGATCCCCAGCTCCGGAATGCGCTTCTCCAGGGTACGCACCAGCGTGCCGTCACGGTTCTCCAGCAGGTGGAGGGACTGATCACCAGACCCCACGACCAGAAACTGCTGGTGCGGGCATCGAACAGGGTTCGATGGGGTCGTACCCACACCCGACACCTCCTGAACCCGCTCGAAGCGACCTTGGGCCGTCTCCCGATAGGCACGCAGCCCATGCCGCCCTGTATCTTCCGCCACGTACAGCACACCATCGGTGGCGATGGAATGAGGCCCGGCAATGTCTTCATCCAGTGCCTGCCACCGAACCAGCGGTGTGGTCAGGTCACTGGCATGGATGATGCGATGGTGCCAGCAGTCAACAATGAAGTAGCGGCCGTTCAGCTTCTCGATGAATGTAGGCGTATAGAGCCGCGCCCGAAACCCCTTCCCTTCTTCGGCACCGCCAGCAGCCAGGCTTTCGCTTTCCGATGAGCCCTTCAGCACCCTCCCGGGCATCACCCGCACTGGAGCAGCCCTGCAACCATGCAGGCATGGCAACAGCCGCCACCGCCAGTCGAAGCGTCGAACGCCGCTGCTGGCTGATGTCTTCATCGATGGTACCGACCTGACCGGAGTGCACGGGATTCCCCTGGCGTGCTGACGACAAGGTGCCAGTCTAGGAATCCGGACAAGCCTCCCACCAGAACGGTCCGACATGCGGCACAGCTCCCGGACGACCAGCATCACGAAAGGCCGAATCCCTGAGACGGCCGGCTGACAACCCCTCCATTGGCCGGAATGCAACAGGGAAACCACATTCCCCTTGAGCAGAGCAAGAGATACGTTTAGTTGCATATAAGCAACTATCATAACGTTTGTCGATTTCTTGATACCATTCGTCCTGACAACTGGAATCCGCGTTTCTTCCAGATAACAGCGCAGCCTTGCCAGTCATGAGCAAGGGCTACTGCTAACGGCGTTCCGTGAGATCCCATTCTGGCGGGGACCACACCATCGGAACCATGACCACCTCCCGCCCTCCCGTTCCTCCTGGCATGGCCATGGAGCCTTCGCGTGAGGCCAAATGAAAGCCCTCAAGGCCAGATGACACGGCCCTGCCCATTCTTCTTTCCGGGCCAATCAGGAGCACTTCATTGGATCAACCCGTGCTTGTCGTGGATCTGGACGGAACCCTGATTCACACCGACATGCTGCGTGAGTCTGCACTGAAACTGTTCAGGGACAGACCACTGGACACTACTGCGCATCCCGCTCTGGCTCTCGCGCGGCAAGGCCGTGCTGAAGGAGCAGCTGGCATCACGCACGCACGTCGATCCAAGAGACATTGCCGTACAACACGGCACTGCTGAGCTGGCTCAAGAGCCAGAAGTCCGAAGGGCGCCGACTGGTGCTGTGCACGGCATCCGACCGCTCGATTGCCGACGGCATTGCCCGGCACCTGGACCCTGTTTGACGAAGTCATGGCCAGCGACGGTACGCTGAACCTGGCCGGGCCCCGGAAGGCGCAGGCGCTGGTGGCGCGCTTCGGTGACAAGGGGTTCGACTACGCCGGCAACTCGAGGCCGACCTGGCCGTGTGGGCCCACGCCCGGCAGGCCATCGTGGTGGAGGCCCCTGCCGGACTGGTCAGAAGGCGGCGGCCGTCAGCACGGTCTCGCAGGTGTTCGAGCGCCGCCCCCACGGGCCCTTCAGCCTGGCGACGCGTACTGCGCGTGCACCAGTGGCTGAAGAACCTGCTGCTGTTCGTGCCGCTGATCGCTGCGCACGACGTCTACAACCTGGAGGCCTGGGGCGCGCTGGTGCTGGCCTTCTTCTCGTTCAGCCTGTGCGCCTCGTCCGTCTACATCGCCAACGATCTGATGGATCTGGAAAGCGACCGGCTGCACCCCCGCAAGCGGCTGCGCCCGTTCGCCTCCGGCCTGGTTCCCGCCTGGCAGGGGCGTGCTGCTGGCCCCTTCCTGCTGCTGGCCAGCCTGGGCCTGGGCCTGATGGTGGGCACGATGTTCCTGTCGTGGCTGCTCTTCTACTTCTCGCTGACCTGTGCCTATTCCTGGATGCTGAAGCGGCTGCTGCTGGTGGACTGTCTGACACTGGCCATGCTGTACACGCTGCGCATTGTCTCCGGGGCGGCGGCCATCAGTCAGAACCTGTCGTTCTGGTTGCTGGCCTTCTCGGTGTTCCTGTTCCTGTCACTGGCTTTCGTGAAGCGCTACGCTGAGCTGCAGGTGCTCAAGCGCGCCAGTGGCAAGGTTCACGGTCGCGGCTACCAGGTAGCGGATGCCGATCATTCAGGCCATGGGCATCGTGGCCGGCTATGCCTCGGTGCTGGTGCTGGCACTGTACGTGAACAGTGATGCCGTCATCACCCTCTGTGATCATCCTAAGATGATCTGGGGGCGGTACCGGTCATGCTCTTCTGGATCAGCTGGATGTGGATGCACGCCCACCGCGGCGAGATGCACGACGACCCGCTGGTGTTTGCGGTGAAGGACCGTACCAGCCAGATGGCAGCGCTGGCCTTTGCGCTGGTGCTGGCCGTGGGCACCGGCAGCCTGGGGCATTTCCCATGGTAGCCATCTCCGCCTGGGGGAGACTGTCGCGTGATGAACACCAGCTCGCCCCCCTCACCCGTCCGCAGGAAGTCGCTGCGTGCATTCGCAAGTCGGCCCCGGGCCTGGCCTTCGGCAACGGTCGCAGCTATGGCGACGTCTGCCTGAATCCGGGAGGAACCCTGTGGCTGACCCGTGGCATGGACCGCTTCATTTCCTTCGACGAGGTGAACGGCCGTCTGGTCTGTGATGCCGGCGTGCTGCTGCAGGACATTCAGCGCCTGGCCGTCTCGCGCGGCTGGATGTTGCCAGTCACCCCCGGCACGCAGCTGATCACCGTGGGCGGTGCCATTGCCAACGACATCCGTGGCAAGGGGCACCACAGTGCCGGCTCATTTGGCGATCACCTGCTGTCCTTCACCCTGGTGCGGACCGACGGCACTGAACTGACCTGCAGCCCCAGCGAAAATGCCGACTGGTTTGCGGCCACGGTGGGCGGCATCGGGCTCACCGGCGTGATCGTGCAGGCCGAGCTGCAGCTGCGCCGTGTGCCCGGTCCCTGGCTGGAATCCCAGACCATTCCGTACACCAGCCTGGACGAGTTCTTTGCCCTGTCCGCAGCGTCCGAGAACGACTGGGAGTACTCGGTCTCCTGGATCGACTGTCTGTCAGCCCAGGGACGCGGACTCTTCATGCGGGGCAACCATGCCGATGTCGGCCTGCGCCCCCTGCCCCGGCCGCACACCCGAACCATGCCGTTGCAGCCGCCGGTATCGCTGGTGAACGCACTGACATTGCGCCCCTTCAACTGGGCCTACTTCAACCTCAACAAGGGAAAGAGCGACAGCAGCATCGTCCATTACGAACCGTTCTTCTATCCGCTGGACAACCTCCATGCCTGGAACCTGATGTACGGTCCCAAGGGCTTCTATCAGTACCAGAGCGTGGTCCCGATGGAGAACGGACGCGATGCGGTGCAGGCCATGCTTGAGGCCATCTCGAACGCCGGCGAAGGCTCCTTCCTGGCCGTGCTGAAGACCTTCGGCAACCGCCAGGCGCCCGGCATGCTGAGTTTTCCGATGCCGGGCGTGACGCTGGCACTGGACTTTCCGAACCATGGCGACCGCACGCTGCGGCTGTTCGAGCGACTGGACGCCATCGTGCGGGAGGCCCGAGGACGCCCTCTATCTGGCCAGGATGCACGAATGCCGCGTGACATGTTCCTGGCCGGTTATCCACGGCTGCGAGTTCATGCCTATCGGGATCCGGGCATCCGCTCCGCCCTTTCCCGCAGACTGATGGGAGACTGAATGAACGCGACAATCCGACCGGCCGGCAGGAAGATCGTCATCATCGGCGCCACCTCGGCCATTGCCGAGCAATGCGCCCGGCTGTGGGCCGCCGAGGCACCTGCAGAACTGGTACTGGTGGGGCGCGACGAAAGCCGTCTGGCAACCATCGGCGATGACCTGCACGTGCGAGCGCCCGGCGCACGGATCCGCCGACTGACCGTCGACTTCCGGGATCCGGCCGCCATCGATGCCCTGATTCACGATATTGCGGCCGAAGGCGCCATCGACATCGCCCTGGTGGCGCACGGAATGCTGCCCGACCAGCATGCCTGCCAGCATGATCTGGCTGCCAACCGACAGGCATTGATGGTGAACGCCGTCTCCCCCGTGCTGTTCGCTGAGGCGCTGGCAAGCGTCATGCTGCAGCGCGGCCACGGTACCGTCGCCATCATCGGGTCGGTGGCAGGCGATCGGGGTCGCAAATCCAATTACGTCTATGGCGCCGCCAAAGGACTGGTGGAGCGCTATGCAGGGGTCTGCAGCACCGGCTGGCCGGCAGCGGCATCAACGTGCTGCTGGTCAAGCCGGTCCCACCGATACACCGATGACGGCACACCTGAAGCGGCAAGGCGCGCGCCTGGCCTCCTCCGCGCAGGTGGCCCAGGACATCGTGAATGCGGTGGCCAAGGGCAGGAAAAGTGCTCTACACGCCGGGCAAATGGGCGCTGATCATGTTGGTGATCCGGAACCTGCCGGCATTTGTCTTCAACGAGGCTTGATATCTGAACCCCTATCGAACGTGCCGCAGGGCTTCAACATCCTGCCCGTCGTCGCAGCTACAGAACCCATACACGACATGGATACGCAAAGAAGATCATCCTGCCCGGCGGTGCCGGACTGGTGGGATGAACCTGGTTGCCAGACTGAAGGACCGGGGCTACCGGAACATCATCGTGCTGGACAAGCACCCACCAATGTCGACATCCTGCGTCGCATCCAGCCGGACATCACGGTCGAGCAGGTGGACCTGTCCCTTTCCGGAGACTGGACGCGGCACTTCGAGGAGCGGACACCGTCGTCATGCTGCAGGCCCAGATCGGGGCAATGACTATCAGGAGTTCGTTCGCAACAACATCACGGCCAGCCAGAAGATTCTGGACGCCATCAAAGGCACACCGCGTTCCGCAGCTGGTTCACATCAGCTCGTCCGTCGTGGAGTCCGTGGCCGATGACTTCTACACCAACACCAAGAAGGACCAGGGAGAAACTGGTTCTGGAAAGCGGCATTCCCTGCCCCATCCTGCGCCCGACGCTGATGTTTGGCTGGTTCGACCGCAAGCATCTGGGGGTGGCTTTCCCGATTCATGCAGAAGGTACCTGTCTTCCCCATTCCCGGCGATGGCAAGTACATGCGTCAGCCCCTGTACGCAGGCGACTTCTGCGACATCATCATCAGCTGCATCGAGCATCCGGAGCTGAAAGGAATCTACAACATCTCCGGACACGAGAAGGTCGACTACATCGACATCATTCGTGAGATCAAGACCGCCACGCGCTCGCGTACGCCGATCGTGCGCATTCCCTATGGGATCTTCTACGCACTGCTCTGGACCTGGGCACTGTTCGACCGGAACCCGCCATTCACCACCCAGCAGCTGGCGGCCCTGAGCGCCAGGACGAGTTCGAGGTGATCGATTGGCCAGGCATCTTCGGTGTTCAAGCCACCCCTTCCGGCGGGCCATCGACGAGACCTTCAACGATCCGCGCTACGGCAAGATCGTGCTGGAGTTCTGACGCCGCCATGAACGACGGGACACGCATTGCCGTACTGAGACCGGCCCCATGGGGCTGGCCGTTGCCTATCAGCTGGCACTGGATGGTCATCAGCCCGTGGTGTTTGAAGCCGACGACCGCGTGGGTGGCATGACGGCCACCTTCGACTTTGGCGGCCTGGACATCGAACGCTACTACCACTTCCACTGCATCTCGGACCATGCCTTCCTGCGGGTGCTGGACGAGCTGGGCCTGAGCCGACCGGATGCGCTGGACGAAACCCGCATGGGTTACTGGTTCCAAAAATCGGCTTCAGCCCTGGGGCAATCCCATGGCGCTGCTCCGCTTCAAGGGGTCTGGGCATGGTGGCCAAGCTGCGCTATGGCCTGCACGCCTTCCTTTCCACCCGGCGTGACGACTGGCGCCCGCTGGACCACGTGGAGGCCACCGGCTGGATCAGGCGCTGGGTGGGTAACGAGGGCCTATGAGGGTCCTGTGGCGCAAGCTCTTCGAGCTGAAGTTCTACGACTACACCAGCAACCTGTCCGCAGCCTGGATCTGGAGCCGCATCCGGCGCATCGGCCGATCCCGCTACGACATCTTCCGCGAGAAACTGGGCTATCTGGAAGGTGGCTCCGCCACCCTGCTGAACGGCATGAAGCACGCCATCGAAGCTCGAGGCGGCATCTTCCACCTGAGCACCCCGGTCCAGCGCATCCTGTTGAGTGATGGACGCGTGACCGGAGTCCAGACGACGGCAGGCACCGAGTCCTTCGACAGGGTGATCAGCACCGTTCCCCCTGCCCTATGTGCCACGGCTGGCCCCGATCTGCCCCGGACATCCTGGCAGATACCAAGCCCGAAAGAACATTGCCGTGGTCTGCGTGATCGCCAAGCTGAAGAAGCCGGTCACCGACAATTTCTGGCTGAACACGAATGACCCGGACATGGACATCCCGGGAGTCGTGGAATACACCAACCTGCGCCCCCTGGGGAACGAGCATGTGGTGTATGTCCCCTTCTACATGCCGGGCGAGCACCCAAAGTATGGCGATGCGGACGAGGTTTTCCTGGACAAGGTCCGGCGCTACCTGAAGAAGATCAATCCGGGTCTTGTGGACAGTGACTTCATCGACATCCGGGCCAGCCGCTACCGATATGCCCAGCCAATCTGCCCCCCAGGCTATCTGGAAGGGAGCTTCCTCCGGTTGCACTCCCGGTGAAGGGTCTGTGGGTGGCCGACACGTCCTACTACTATCCGAGGACAGGGGCATCTCGGAGAGCATCGGCTTTGGCCGCCAGATGGCCCGGGACTCCACGTCATGATTGGCGCGTTCAAGTCGCGTCAGTTCGTGATGTTCCTGATCACGGGGGGTCTGGCTGCAGCCGTGAACTTCGGCAGCCGGATCCTCTACAACCAGTGGGTGGGATTCTCGGCCGCCATCGTGCTGGCCTACATCACGGGCATGATCACGGCCTTTGTGCTGGCGAGAATCTTCGTCTTCCAGGACAGCCAGCGTGCGCTGCACCATTCGGCGCTGTACTTCACGCTGGTGAATCTGGTGGCTGTGGCCCAGACCTGGATCATCAGCCTGCTGCTGGCCGACCACGTGCTCCCTTCACTGGGCATCCAGCACTTCGTGCATGAGATCGCCCACGCTGTGGGTGTGGTGGTGCCGGTATTCAGCAGCTACCTGGGGCACAAGCATCTGTCGTTCAAGTCCATCAGCCAGCCATGAAGCTGAAGGGGCTCCCTGATCGGTTTTTGCGTTGATCACCTGCCTGTATCTGGGGCTGCTGATCTGGCTGGACGCCCGCAAGCAGGGTATTCACCCATCTTCCGCAGCTCTGGCGGCCGCTGCTGGCGTGATGGGCATGGCCCTGGCCAGCTTCATGCTGCGCTTTGCTCGCTGGCAATGGCTGTTGTCCCGACTTGGCCATCGCCCACCCCCGATGTACAGCTTTTCTGGCCTACCTGAGCGGATTCGTCTTCACGGCCACTCCGGGGAAGGTGGGTGAGCTGGTCCGCATTCGCTATCTGTCCCCTGCCGGCGTTCCCCCCAAGGACACGATTGGCGTCTTCGTCTTCGAGCGGCTCTTTGATCTGCTGGCGGTGCTGATACTGGCGGCTTTCCATACCGACAGAGCTGACCTTCTGGCCGTTGCGCTTGTCTTCGTCCTTCTCGTGGCCGGCGTCGTCTTTCTATGTTCGACGCCCCCGTCACTTCTGGACAAGATCATCAACGCTCTTCGTCGGCTGCACATGCCCAGAGCCGCACACTGGCTACAGACACTTCGTGATGGTCTGCTCCACTGTCGGCAGCTGACAACGCCATTGAATGCGCTGATATCTCTCGCAGCCGGACTGCTTGCCTGGCTTCTGACCTCTCTTGCCTGTGTTCATCTGCTGCATCAGCTGAACATCCTTCTTCCATTTCAGACGGCATTGTCCCTCTATCCGATTGCCATGCTGGTGGGTGCCGCCTCGATGCTTCCGGGTGGAATCGGCTCGACAGAAGCCACGCTTACGCTCCTGCTGACATCCGGGGGAGCTCCCCTGGCCACCGCTGCTGCAGCTGCTGTATGCATTCGCATCGCCACGCTCTGGTTCTCGATCGTTCTTGGATTCATCTCAATGGGCCTGCTCTCGTTTCTCGACGTGAATGGCGTGCCCTCTCAGCCCTGAGAGCCGGAATAGAACGCCTTCACGGGCAACCCCTTCAACCATGAGCCCAGTCATGCCGTCGCTCACATCCCTCACCCTGCCTTCGTGGCTCAAATGGACATGGGTCATTGTCGCCCTGGTCGGAATCCTGTCTGCAACGGTCACCCTGAACTCGAAAGATGAAAATGAATACCATGGTATTCAGCTATCAGGAGGCTGCGAGGCAGACACATTCTCTCTACTCCCAAAACTGACATTACCGGGCCCCGCGCATCACTCATTGCGAGGGCGGTGACGGCACGCTCACGCGCGTGGAAACCAGCATCTTTCCAGCAGGAACAGAAGAAATCCATCTCCTGGTAACCGGATACCCGGAGATGGATGGAATCGAAATTCGGGCCATCTCCGAAAAATGGAGAACACCTGCACACCTTCCACGCTTCAAACGCCGAGCGATGGAAACGGATATCGCTTGCCATCCCTCCGGAGGCGAAGCATCAGAGATTCAGGATTCAGCTCGCAGACGAAACCTCGGGTTTTCGAGGATGGGCCGGCCTCGCACTCACCAGCCCACCGTCTCCCTGGACGGCCTTGAAAGCCTTCCTGCCAATGGCGGGGTTCATCCTCACATGCCACCTCTGGCTACTCGCGATCGCCTGGCTTCTACCATCCCGCCTGGTAACTGGGCAGCGACATTCCACGATAGCCATCATCACCTTGGGAGCATTGTGCTGGCTATCAGCGATCGTTACCTTCGCATCCCCAATAGCTGGATACTATTACACAAGGTCAGCCATTTACCTGCCGTTCCTTATGGCCATCTTCAAGATGGTCGTTCAGCGAGAAAGATCAAACTTCGACGTTCTCATTTCCGCAAACAAGGATCTTATTGTTTCGTACGCATTTTCCATATTGATCATCTGGGTCGGCCTGTATCCATTTGACTGGACCGGAGAATCATGGACAACACCAGCAAATCGATGGCGTGAAATGCCGATTGACAACTGGATTCCATTCATTTTCTCGGACATGCTGGCTCAAGGCGAGATCAGAAAACCAATGGAAGGTGACTGGCTGAGCAGTGACAGGCCACCACTGCAAGCTGGTCTTCACCTTCTCGTGAATTCGATCCCATTTCTCGAGGTTCATGCGGGAATCCGCTATCAGCTCATTTCCACATGGGCACAAACCCTCGTTCTTGTGCCTATCTACGCTTTCCTTGAAAAAGGTAGTTGACGCTTGCACGAGAAGGATGATCACCCTTGCCGTCATGTTCTCCCCTGTCGTAATACTGAACAGCCTGTTCGTGTGGCCGAAGTTACTGGCAGCGTGCTATTGCATGATCTACCACTTCACCCTGTTTCACCGAGAGTCAAAGAACTCCGAGCACAGCTGGATATGGAGTGCACTGGCAGCCGCATTTGCATTGCTTTCACATGGCGGCGCCCTGTTTGCCCTTATGGGATCGACATTGGCCTATCTGATATGGCGTAACCGGTCACTGCTCCGGATCACCAAGATAGCCACCCTGAGCATGGGCACCTACCTTCCCTGGATAGTCTACCAACGACTTGTCGATCCACCGGGGGACCGGCTTGTCAAATGGCATTTTGCAGGTCAGATAGCCCCATCCCCAGGTAGCACCCTGCAGACCATCATTTCTGCCTACGAGAATCAATCCTTGTCCGGATGGATAGAGGCCAAGGCATCAAACCTTTCTGTAATTTTCAGGCACTCCATTGATTTCTTTCATGACGTGTTCGCGATTGCATATCAACATGACCCTGCCATCATTCAGACATTCATCGATAGATCGTTCTTCTTCCACTCCTACGCAGCCTGGTTCACCAATCCGATTCTCTGCCTTGTTGCACTGGCATTCGCTCTACGTCACGGTGCAAGCGGGAATCAAACAGGACGTTCTTGGACCTATCCAGAAGGCGCATGGTCTGCAGCCGTCCTTTCATGCGTTCTCTGGTGCCTCCTGATGTTCAAACCAGGAAGCTGCCGTCATTCATCAGGGGCATACTTCTTCGACATCCTGTGCGTGATGCTCTGTCTTTTTACTACTCGGTCGGATCTCCGGCCGACTGCCCTCATCGTTGCCGCGCTCCATATCCTGTTGTTCCTTTCCGTGTATGCCCCAACCCTTATGGTGGTGGCCAGCCTTAAGCTTCTCACACTGCTGCTCACGCTTATGTGCGTTGCCTCCTGCCTCCTTCCTTGCAGGCCCGGGAAGCTCGCCACTGACCATGAGAACACCGTCAGAGCAGAACGGGTAACCCTCCCTTGTTCCTAGAGGTCGGTTGAAAGAATGCTCCCTCGCTCGAAACTGTTTCCGCCATGCCCCTCACCCTGATCATTCAGCCGTCAACAGCGTTGAATAACCCAAAGAAAATCTTTCGACACCCCGAACCCCCTTTTGTTCACGATCTAAGCACCTGATCGTCAGCACAATCACTATCAATCATGAACGAACGAGCCTCCCGGGTCATCCGAACTCTCTTCCTTTACCTGGTCTGGATGCTAGTGCCCGTCTTTCTGGGCCTCGCCATCATTGGTGGATATGAGGCCTACTCGCCCGTCCCGATGGGCGACATGTGGAACGGAACGCTGGGGTTCTACGTGAATGCCAGCCATGGCGACTGGTCTTCATGGTGGGCGCAGCACAACGAGCATCGCATCCTGCTGTCGCGCATCCTCTTCTGGATGGACGGGGCCTGGTTCTCCGGCAAGGGACTATTTCTGATCGTGGCCAACTATCTGCTGGTCGCTGGCGTTGCCATCCTGTTCTTCTTCATCTGGCGTGAGCGATCCCGTGGGTGGGGGACATTCTTCGCTGTCTTCCTGTCGGTCTGGCTGTTCTCCTGGATCCAGAACGACAACATGATCTGGGGATTCCAGAGCCAGTTCGTGCTGGCCCAGCTCCTTCCCCTCATGGCCTTCTATTTCCTGCACAGGGCCTGCCAGTCAGACAGGCACGGGGGGCGCTGGTTTGCCGCTTCAGCAACTTGCGGCGTCATGGCGCTGGGCAGCATGGCCAATGGGGTGATCGCACTGCCCCTGCTGACGCTGCTGGCACTTGCACTGCGGATGAATCACCGGCGGGTGATCGTCCTGGGCGCTCTTTCCATTCTGGGCGTCTTCCTGTGCTTCCATGGCTGCAGGCCGTGGGCGGGCATGGTTCGCTGACGCAGTCGCTGAAGGAGATTCCCGAAGGGTGATCGACTACATGCAGGTCTACCTGGGTGGCCCTTCTATTTCTTCCTGGGCGAGAACCCGCTGGCACTCATGTTTGCCCGGATTGCCAGTGTCGTGCTGGTGGTGGGCTCGATCCTCTGCCTGCAGAAGGAACTTTCCGCTCCACATCGTTCCAGTCTGGCGCTGGCAATGCTCTGCTTCATCCTGTATATCGGCGGATCGGCCTTCGGAACGGCAGGTGGCAGAGCCATCTTTGGCGCCGGACGGGCGTTGACCAGCCGTTACATGACCCCTGCCCTGATGGCATGGGCTGCCTTCTTCGTGCTGGTTGTTCCCGGGCTGAAGAATGTGGCGCGTGGCATTCGCTGGTTCTGGGGCACTCTCTTTGCGCTGCTGGTGATGTCCATGCTGTCCTACCAGCTACGTGCCACCGCGTCCCGGACCGATGAGCTTTATGATCGCTCACTGGCACACTGGCCATTGAAATGCGTATCCCGGACCAGACGCAGATCGCGCACATCTTCGGCAATGCCGAATGGGTGTTGCGCATTGCCCGGACACCCTCCGAACAGAATCTGTCGGTATTCGCACTCTACCCCTATGCAGACCTCTACGAGCAGCTTGGAAAACCCCTGAGCGGTCCGCTGCCGCCTCACGAGTTTCCCCGCTGCCAGGGGTTTTGTGGATGAAGTGCAGCCCATCCCCGAGATCCGCGCTATCTGCGGGTACGTGGCTGGGCGTTCGACAGGAAAAGCCCCAGCCAGCCTCTGCGTCTGACCATCGTCGACGAACGGGGCGTTGTCTCGGGGTTCGTGCTGAGCGGGCTGGACCGCCCCCGACGTTGCAGCACTCGTCGATCCCAAGGCGGGTTTCTCCGGCTATCGCGGCTACGTCAGGGGCAAATCTGCAGGGGCAAAAAAGCTGTTCGTCATCAGTGAGGGCATGGGCTGCCGGGTGGAAACGATGCTGCCGACCCTGTGGGGGATCATTTCGGCCCCGGGCACCCCGGCATCAGCTGCATGCTGCGGTCCTCACGGATGGTCATCGTGCATGCCATCGGCACGGGGGCCTCTGTCGGGCGCGCTGCGTTCCCGGCTGCAGGGCGGAATGCCCAGACACTGAACGCCGCCTGCCCCTGGATGATGCGCAGTTCGACCTGGCTGTAGTGTCCCGGCGGCACCTTGGCAAACACATAGGTGTTGTCGGTCACGTCATCCAGACTGACCTCCACGCCGTGATGCTGTCCGGCACGATCAGTCAGTGTCAGCAGCGCCGTGCCCTGCAGCGTCTGGCCATAGGTGCCCACCAGGAAGCCGATGCCATAGGTTGCAGGCGCCGCCGGTTCAGACGTTGCCGGAGGCAACTGCAGCATGATCGTGCTGCCTGGCCCAAGGGGCGGACTTGGCTCCAGAGCACCTGGCTCCGCCTGGACAGCACTGGGTAGCGCCACGGCCGGCTGCACGTAGTATGCATGCAGCAATCGATGCACGCTGACCACCATGGACACGCCGCCCAGCACGTGAGCAACGCCCAACGCAAACGCTGCCGCCACGGCTGAACCGCAGGCTCCCAGCTGCAGACCGCCAGCAGCAGCAACATGGCGGGCACCAGCAGATAGCGCCCTGCACCCCCTGAACAAGCGTGGCAGGGATGGGGGTCAGGTGAACAGCATGGCTGGGAACGCCAGCAGCGTGCCGGCCACGCCAGTCAGTACCAGGGCGCTGCGCGCCAGTGCCGCCTGCAGCGAGACGGCGGGGCGAGGCCAGACAGGGCAGGATCACCAGGGCCACCAGGCCCGGCCAGCCATGCGTAGGTGCGGTGCGTGAGCGGCTGATCGAAGAAAACGCCCAGGAAGGAGGCCACGTAGCTGTTCAGCATGTTGCCGTCCGTGACGGTATGCGCCAGCACCCTGACCAGCTGCAAGGGGGCCCCCAGATAATAGGCAACCACCTGCCCGGTACCCATCTCCCGGGGGATCCGGAAATCGATGGTTGCCGGAATGGCCAGCGCCATCCAGGCCAGAATAGCCACGGTTGCCGTGGCTGCGGCCACCACGGCTGGATTCGGCGCGTCGGCCACGCGGCCGCCGCCATCAGCAGCACCATGGATGCCAGATGGGCTCTGGCCGTTCCCAGCAGAAAAACGGCCAATGCCATCATCCAGAACAGGCTGTTGGGCGCTTCCTTGCGCAAGGTGGCGACGCGCAGGAAGCAGGCAATGACCAGGACGGCCAGTGCATTGCACAGGAAGTCGATGCTGGCCGATACAGTCTGGAAGAGACTCATGGGCACCAGCAACAGGGCCAGCACGGCGGGTTGCGGCCAGAAGATATGAAAGCCAGCGTCAGCACCAGCACCCCTGACGTCATGGCGAAGGCTCGCGCCAGATAGTAGCTGTTCTCGACGGTCAGCCCCAATGTCTTGCCCAAGGCCAGCGCCGTTGCCTGCGGCAGGTAGACCAGCGGGAGTAATACCCGGTACCCGGTGCATGGAAGAAGACTTCCTGTCCCCGCCAGAGATGACCCGTCCGCCTGCGGGTCCAGCATGCTTTCCTTGTGGCGCCGATAGGGATCGTGCGGTCGGAAGTACTCCAGCAGCCCTTGGTCCACAGGGGCCACCGGACATGAGTGCTGCCGTTGTGGCACAGCGCGTTCTCTCCCTGGCAACGCTCTGTCTTCAGAAAGACATGGCCCTGGGAAAGCAGGTAGGCACGCACCATGTGATCGGCCTCGTCCGGAGACTTGCCCGGCGGGATGATGGCCGACAGCACGCTGCCAACAGCAGGGGTGATGGCCAGAACCCAACGAAAGGCCATACCCAGAGGCAGGCCCTGTTGTGAAACAGGAGAAGTGTTGTCTGGCATGGCCCGATCAGCTTTGTAACGAGACTGACCGGATTGTACAGTGCCCCTTACTCAGGGCTGACACGCACGTCTTTCGTCATGCAGCCCTGCAAGAACCCGCAGGGCCGCGCCAGCCTGGAAGGCGTCTGACGCGGGGCCTACCGTGCGGGTTCACGACGCAACTCGGCGCAACCGACACGTCCAGTGCTGCCACCCGTGAAGGCCACGCCATCGAGAAGTCGTCGCCCAGCAGGGTGAGGTTCGGGCTGTAGGCCGGATCGTCGGCGATGAGGGCGCCCCAGCGCTGCTTCATGATGGCAGCCTCGGCCGCCAGACGCTGCTGGTTGCTGCCCTCCTGGTCGCTGCCCCGGCTGTGGATTCGTGATGGATGAAGGAGGCGAAGGGGTTGTAGAGGTTGCGCAGTCCCTGGGCGCGAACCTTCAGGCAGAAGTCCACGTCGTTGTGAGGCAACCTTCGGGGTCTCGTCGAAGCCATCGACGGCCTGGTAGGTGCTCTTCCGGATCATCAGGCAGGCAGCGGTGACGAGCGCTGAACATCTGATGGGCCGAGGCGCGGCCAAAGTAGCCGAAGTTGCCGCGCGGAATGCCCTTGTGAGCGTGGGAGGCCACGCCACCGATGCCCAGCACGACGCCGCCATGCTGCAGGGTGTTGTTGGGATACAGAGCTGGGCGCCCACGCAGCCGATATCGGGCTGGCAGGCAAAGGCCAGCATTTCTTCCAGCCAGTCGGTCTGGGTGATCTCGATGTCGTTGTTCATCAGCACCAGGTATTCGCCGTCGGTCTGCGCCACCCCAGGTTGTTGAGCGCGGAGTAGTTGAACGGAATGTCGGCACGGATGACCTTGACGCGCTCGTCCTTGGCGATGCTGTCGAGGTAGGCCAGCGCTTTCTCATCGGTGCTGCCGTTGTCCACGACGACGATCTGGTAGTTCGGGTGAGCGGTCTTTTCCAGGATGGAATTGACGCACATGGACAGCAGCTCGACCCGGTCACGGGTGGGGATGACGATGCTGACGAGCGGCAGCGGATCGGGCGAGCGGTGCTTGATGCGCAGCAGGCCCGGGATGCCGGGGGCCGGGTAGACCTGGGTGTCGGGCTTGCCGATGCGCTGCAGGTGCGAGGTGATGGATTCGATCTGGGCCTTGAGGGCGTAGTCCTTCTCTTCCAGCGCCAGCGCGGTGCTGCCGGGGAAAATGCGCGAGTGGTAGAGCACGCGCGGCACGTGGACGATGTTCTCGGGGCCGACCTTCTCGATGACGCGCAGGGCCAGATCCAGTCCTGGGCGCCTTCGTAGCCGACGCGGAATCCCCCGATCTCTTCAAGCACACTGCGGCGGTAGACACCGAAGTGGCTGATCATGTTCTGCGACAGGAAGAGTTCGTAGTTGAACTGACACTTGAAGTACGGCGCCTGGCGCACGTTGTCTTCCGTGACCTTGTCTTCGTCGGAGTAGATGAGGCCAGCCTGCGGATGCTGGTGGGCCGCCAGCGCCATGTAGGCCAGGGCATGCGGCGGCAGCAGGGTCGTCGTTGTCCATCAGCGCGATGTAGTCGCCAGTGGCGATTTCAGCGCCGAATTGGTGGCTGCCGAGATGTGGCCGTTCTTTTCGCGGAAGACGGAAGCTTGATGCGCGGGTCCTGCGCAGCCAGCTCGGTCAGCAGTTCACGCACGGCGGCATTGGGCGAGGCATCGTCGGCGATGCAGATTTCCCAGTGCGGATGGACCTGGGCCTGCACGGATTCGATGGCCTGACGCGGGTAGTCCAGCGGCGGGTTGTAGACGGGCATGACGACCGAGAAGGTGGTGGTGATGCCCGGTCCTCGATCTTCTGGCCCAGGGCCGCCATGGAGGCCTTGTCGGTGGGGTCGTAGAGACGCAGCCAGCCGTGGTAGGGATCTTCGCCCGGTTGCAGCAACGCAGCCTGTGCAGCGGCGGCCGGCACGTTCAGCAGGCGCTCGGCGTTGCTGATACGTGCCTGCAGGCCCTGAACGCCTTCGTTCCTGAGGGATGCTGACGGCCTGGCTGGCGGTCTTGCCGACGCCCCCGCGCATGGCGATGGAGCGGCGCACCAGGGCAACTTTCTGGCGGGTTCGGTTGATGGGGGTGCCCACCCGGCGGATGGGAGCGGTCACGCGCCAGCACGCGACTGCTGCAGGGCGGTGGCGGTGATGCAGCTCGGCAGCATGCTGGTCCGAGGCCTGCCGGGCGGCACGCGCTTCTTCCAGCGCCTGGTTGGCTTCGGCCAGACGCTCCTTCAGCCGTTCCTCTTCCACCCGCTGAAGGCCATCCAGTTTCTGCTGCAGTTCAGCCTGCGTGCGCTGCAGCTGGCTGCAGTGTTCGTCGCGCTCGGCCAACCGTGCGGTGAGCGCCTCAATCTGTGCCTGCATCCCGGCCTGGACCTGAGCCCCCAACAGCATGTCGGCCACACCGGCCAGCTGGTTGCGGGCTTCGGGCGTGGCGCAGGCCTGCAGCGCCTGCTGGAAGGCCTTCGGCACGTTCCTGCCCACCGCCAGCACACCCAGCCCCTGGGCATGCGCAAAGGCCAGGTGCGGATATTGGGCCTGCAGCTGCTGCCACAGGGACGGCGGCACCGCTGTCTGCCTGCTCGATGCCGACCAGCAGCACCACGGCGTGATCGGAGAGCCGGTCACGCCAGCTTTTCGTATTCGTTGCGCACGGTCTCCGGGCGAGTAGCGACCATCGATCAGCAGCAGATCGATGCTGCCGGGTGCAAAGCGAGGCAGGGCCTGGGCATCACCCATGCGCAGCAGACCGGAGAAGGCGCCGAAATGCTGGCGGTTGTAGTCGGATGCGCCGGGTTCCTGCTGCACGCTGTGGTGCTGTGCCAGTTCTTCTGCCTGCCAGGTGCCCACGGCCCAGCAACGGGTGGGCAGGCTGTTCTCCGCCACGGTCTGGCATGCAGCAAAGTAGAGGTTGCCCGATTGGGTGCCCAGCTGGACGAAGGTGGCAGGCTGGAGTTCTTTTACCAGCCAGGCCACGAACGGGATGTGGCCCTGCGGGTCGAAGGGAGGAACCAGCCGGTTGGGCCGGAAGGCAAGCACTTGGGCAAGGAGGGAATCCATGTCTTTCATCGAGCAGGGCTTGTTCTTGTTGGGGATGACGCCCCAGGGCGTGGCCCGGATGCGGCAGAAATCAGATGCGACAACGGCGGCGCAGGTTGCGCAGCCATTCGGACCAGCGCCAGCTGCGTGAATGCAGCAGCGTCTGGACCTGGGCTTCCAGTTCCTCGATCTTCTGCCGGCTGGCGTCGATACGCTTCAGGCCATCGGTCAGTTCCTGGCTGCACTCTGCCAGCTGCTTGCGCAGAACCTGGGCATTCTCTTCGGCCGCCTGGGCCCGCTGCCGCTGTTCGTGCAGTTCGGTTCCCTGGGCAGCCAGGCTGTCCAGCACCATGGGCACCGGCCGGCGGGTGCCAGTATAGAGGCCGTGGCTGACGGCGCGCACCGAAACAGCCCGCAGGAAGGTCTCTTCCAGTGCCAGCCATTGCTGGACATCTTCGGGCGTCGCATAGTAGCCACAGCGATCGGCCAGGGGCGATGACGACCCTGGGAATGGAGCCAGGGTGTCTCGCGGGACCAGGCCAACCTGCAGACTGTGCATGACGCCGCGCGTGAGTACCAGCCAGCCGGAACCGGGCAGGGACACCACCACTCCTGGTCGATGATCTGCTGGCGTCCCGTGCCTCTCGTTGATCAGTATGTTGAAAGGCACCATGTCCATCAGGTTGCCGGGCAGCACCAGCTGGCGCAGCGGGCGACCACGCTCGCCAATGCCGGCCCACCAGGGGCATATCCTGCAGCACCTGCGTCCGGGACGGCCTCGGTGGACTCCCTGTGGTCCCTGCGGCATCAGCCCCCTGCTCCGATGCCGCAGCCAGCAAAAGACGAGGTACCGACTTCAGCAGAAGACAGCAGGGGTCTCGCACCAGGGACGCAATGCCTCGACCATGGCCGGCACGTTGCCTTCGCGCACATGGGCAACCAGAGCGCGCCAGGCCAGCTGACGACCCGGGAAGTAGTCGGAATCGGCGGTTTCCAGCGTGATGGTGTGCCCGTCAGCCAACGGCAGGGGATACGGGTTCATCGGGCGGGATGCGGCGCTTGGTGACGCGGATCCCGCCCCTGTGCCTGCGGAATGAAGCGGGTCTCGGTGGCCATGCCCCGATGACGGTGAACGGCCGCAAAGGTCAGGCCAGGGCAGCGGGCTGCCAGGGTGCAGCAGCGGCCGGTTTGCCCGAGGCAGCGCGGGCATTTCGGCCCTGCCCTTCCCTGCTGCCTTCTCGACCGGCAGGGGGTGCTGAGCCACCACCAGGAAGGAGTTGCTGAAGTCGCCCAGCAGACCGTTCTCTTCCAGAACGCGGTTGACCAGGGCCTCGTCGAAGACGCGATGACGGTTGTCGTTGTAGTCTTCGCTGTCGTTGCGCAGCAGCAGGGTCGAAGGCGTTGAAGTCGGGTGCTTCAGCGCTGCATCGGTCAGCACGATGCTGGGGACCTTGTAGTCAGGATACGGATACAGCCACTGCTGCTGTTCCAGGCCGGCACGGGCCAGCACCTGCGAAAGTGCCTGACGCCCGAAGGTGCGCGGTCCGCCCGTTTTCTGATAGAGATCCTGGATGCCGGAGAACGGCTTGCCCAGGTGATCTTCCCGCAGCCGTTGAAATACTTCAGGCCCAGCTGGTTCTCGATGGCCACCACCAGCCTGCCCCCGGCGAGGGTGACGCACCGCGGCCGCCAGGTAGGACTGGTAAGGATCCGGTGCCCCGGAATAGGCGGCGGCATATTCCAGCACACCGATCAGCGTCACCCAGTCGTACTGGCCTTCCACATCCACAGCCTGAAGGTCATCGGCAATGACGGTGACATTGGGCAGGTCAGCGCAGCGCGCGGCCGCCACACGGGCACGGGCCAGGCTGCCTTCCACGGCCGTGACCTGTGCGCCGGTCTCACCCAGGTAACGGGTGATGGCGCCGGTGCCGCAGCCCAGCTCCAGCACGCGGTCCTGGGGCCCGATGTCCAGCAGGGCGCACCAGACGAGTGCCGTGCCCGGCTGAAGTGGTAGCGGGTGGACCAGTCGACGATGTTCTCGAGATAGCCGGGCGCAAAGGTGCTGCGGTCGTCCAGACCTTCCACGATGTCGAGCAGCCGCTGTTCGGCCTCGGCGCCTTCCGAATAGCCGAAGGCCTCGGCCCCCGGACGGAAGTACAGGTTGTAATCTGCGTCTTTCTGGTAGCTCATGTGTCTGCCTGAATGTCCACACGCATGTCGAAATCTGCCAGGCCGTAGCAGCGGGACTGACGGCTGACGTGCATCAGGATGCTGTCGTAGCGCCGGTCCAGCTCGACCTCTCCGCCGCCGATCTCCTGGGCCACGCCCAACGACAGCAGGAAGTCGCCGGCGCCGATGCGCAGGTCCAGCGAGAAGACCACACGCACGGTCTGCCCTGCCCTGGCCGGCTGCATGACCGGGCCATCGGGGAAAGTCGCGCGAGTTGCTGCCGTAGACGGTCACGCCGTCGGGCGTCTTGATGGTGAGGCCATAGATGGGAGCCGGTACGTCCACACGGAACCGCACCCAGGCCACCACCATCACCTGTTCGCCGGTGTTGAGGCGCACGGTGTGGTCCACACCGTTGGTCGTGACCATGAAGTCGACGATCTCGACTTCACGGCTGCTCCCAGCGGTATTCATCACTGTTGTAGCCAGGGCGCTCCTCGAAGCGGCCGGGCGGATGGCCCACGGGCAGCAGCGACAGCGGAGATGTGTTGCGGCCACGGGCAGCGACTGAGCGGCAGACACACCGTCGTGCCCAGCCGAAGCTGCTGTGCCTTCTTCCTGCTCGACCTCCCCCTGTGCATCGCCCCGATCCTGATCCGTCTGCAGAGCATCGCCGGCGGCAGTCTTGCCGTCCTTGGCATCATCCCCCTTCCCGGCCTTCTTCGTGTCCTCGACCTTGCGCTGCACACCGAAGAGCAGGTCCAGATAGGTGTTGGCCACATCGCTGGGAGGCCCCTCCTGGTGCACCACGCCACCTTCCAGCAGGATGGCACGGTCACAGTGACGGGTGATCTGCTCGGTGGAATGGGTGACCAGCGGGATGGTGGTACCGCGCGAGACCAGCTCCTCGAACCGGCGGAAGCGCTTTGGCTGGAACTGGCGTCACCCACGGCCAGAGCCTCGTCGACGATCAGCACGTCGGGCTCGACGCAGGCCGAGACGGCAAAAGCCAGCCGCACGTACATGCCGGACGAGTACGACTTGACGGGCCGATCGATGAATTCGCCGATGTCGGCAAAGGCTTCGATATCGGCAAAGCGCCGGGAGATTTCCTCTCGGCTGATACCCAGGATGGCCCCATTGAGGTGAGACGTTCTCGCGTCCGGAGAACTCGGGATTGAAGCCCGCGCCCAGCTCCAGCAGCGCGGCCACGCGGCCACGGATGTCGACCCGGCCAGCAGTGGGCGTGAGCGTGCCGCACAGGATCTGCAGCAGCGTGCTCTTGCCGGCGCCGTTACGGCCGACGATGCCGACGGTCTCGCCCCGGCGCACGGTGAAGTCCAGCCCCTTCAGCGCCCAGAACTCGCGGAAGTACTGCGGCGGGGTGCGCCCCACCAGACGGGCCAGACGGCCCATCAGCAGCTGCTTGAGCAGGTGGCCCGGGCTGTCATAGAGCTGGAAGCACTTGGACAGACCCGAGACGCGGATAGCCACGTCGCTGTCCAGCGTGGGCTCGGCAGGCATGGGGGCTGCCTGGCCGGCAAAGACCGGGTCGGCCACATCAACAAGATGGCCAGCGGCAGCACTGCCCTCACGGGCTGGGGTACGGGTATCAGAGGACATCGGCAAACCCCTTGCGGATGCTCTGGAACCAGACAAAGCCCAGCCAGGCGAACAGCGCCATGCCGGCGGTGAACATGCCCCACTCGGTCCAGTCGGGCTGGTTGCCCCAGATGAGCACGTCCGCGACTGCACCATGGGCAGCGTGAGCGGGTTGAGCTTGACCCACGGGCGCATGGCCTCGGGGATGGCCTCGATGGAGAAGAAGGCCGGCGAGACGAACAGCATGATCGTGAGCACCACGCCGATGGCCTGGGCAATGTCGCGCACGTAGACGCCCAGCGCGGCAGCCACCAGCTGGCCCCAGCGGAAAGAGCAGGAGCGGCAGCCACACCACCACGATGAGCGGTGCGGTGAGCGGGATGCCGCCTTCCATGATGAGCAGTGCCACCAGCAGCACCGCCATGCTGACTCCAGCCTGGAAAAGCGCCGAGAGCAGGCTGACGACCGGCAGGATCTCCAGAGGGAAGACGACGCGCTTCACGTAGCTGGGGTTGCCCAGGATGAGCGATGGTGCCCGCCCGGCCACCTCGGAGAACAGCGTGTGCACGATGACGCCAACAAACGGGATGATGGCGAAGTCGGTATGGCTTTTGCTGGGCACCGGTGTGCCAGCGGGCCTGAACACCACCGAGAAGACGAAGGTGTAGACCACCAGCATGAGCAGCGGGTTGAGCAGGGGACCAGAACACGCCCCGCTGACCGAGCCGCGATAGCGGGCGACGATCTCGCGCGGGCCATCTGCAGGGATGAGCGTGCGGTGCCGCAGCAGTGTGGACACCATGAAGCCCGGCGAGACGGGCGTGGCAGCGTGTGGATTCAACGGTGGGAAGTCCGCAACGAGGAAGGCTGCCGGATGGGACGACCGGAAGCGGCAGCGGGTTGATTATTATCCGGGAATGCCCAGGCTCATGGTCCGGCACCTATGCCCCGACATCTGCCGGCGTGACATCCGTCACACACGGCGGCCCCGCGGATTGCCCCTGGCTCCGTGGCATGCCGTGGATGAGCGCAGGGGCTGCAGCCGGAGCGCTTCCCCGCATTCTACGGCCTTGCCCCTCCGACCGTCGCCAAGGCCCCAGGAAAAGCCACCTTCACGGCAAAACCTTACAGGCGCAAGAATGCCGTTACACACCCGTACCCTGGTGCAAAATGAAGGGCGCAGCATCAGCCCCGTCCGAGGCCTGCTGCCCCCTGCCCGTGAAGTCTCACGCCCCTGGAAAGCCGCGCCTGCCCATGTCTTCATCACCCTCCTCCTCCCACGCCCTTCTCGCCTCGCTGCGGGCAGCCTTCTCAGGGCCGAATGGTTTCGGACCCGGCCGGGATAGCCCCTGGTTGCGTGACTACCGCCAGCGCTGGGGCGGGCCGGCCCTGGCGGTGGTGCAGCCCGACAGCACGGCGGACGTGGCGGCCGTGGTGCGCTGGTGTGTGGAACACGATGCGGTGGTCGTGCCACAGGGAGGCAACACGGGACTGACCGGCGCATCCGTGCCGCTGGATGTTCCGCTCACCAGGCTCCCGTCGGAGGCCCCGCCAGCTTCAGCGGCCAAGGCGCCGTCCGACGCCCGGATCCATCGCAGGCACGGGCACAGGCGGCGCAGACGTCCAGCCCGCCCGGTGATCCTGCTGTCACTGTCGCGGATGCAGCAGGGTCCGCGGCGTGGATGCACTGGCCAGCACGATGGTGGTGGAGGCCGGCTGCACACTGCAGGCGGCACAGGAAGCCGCCGCGGCTCATGGACGGCTGTTCCCGCTGTCGCGCTGGCCTCGGAGGCAGCTGCACCATCGGCGGCAACCTGGCCACCAACGCCGGCGGGGTGCGGGTGCTGCGCTACGGCAACATGCGCGAGCTGTGTCTGGGACTGGAGGTAGTGACGGCCGACGGCCGGGTCTGCGCATGGCCTGAACCGGCTGCGCAAGAACAATACCGGCTATGACCTGCGTGACTGTTCATCGGCGCCGAGGGCACGCTGGGCATCATCACGGCGGCCGTGCTGAAGCTCTACCCGCAGCCGGCTGGCCAGGTGGCAGCGCTGGTGCAGCTGGAATCGCCCGATCAGGCACTGGCACTGCTGGCACAGGCCCAGGATCGGCTGGCGGCCGAGCTGACCGCCTTCGAGCTGATATCGGACGCGGCGATGCGGCTGGTGCTGAAGAACATCCCCGGAAGCCGGCTGCCTTTTGAAGCGTATCCTGCCGACGCCCCCTGCCCTGGTATGTGCTGCTGGAGGTCAGCAGCCTGCACAGCGAGCAGGCGGCACAGGAAGGGCTGGAAGCAGTGCTGTCCGAGGCGCACTGGCCGATGGGCGGGTACGGGATGCGGTGATCTCGCAATCGCTGGCGCAGTTTGAACAGCTGTGGGCGTTGCGCGAGAACATATCCGCCGCGCAGAGCCACGAAGGCAAGAACATCAACGCATGACATCTCGGTGCCGATCTCGCGCATCGGTGAATTCATCGAAGCAGCATCCCGGCAGATTCGCCAGGCCTACCCCGAGGGCGCGGCTGATCGTTTTCGGGCACCTGGGGGATGGCAACCTGCATTTCAACGTGGCTCCCCATGCACGTTTTGCGCAGCACTATGACGACGCCTTTGCCCGCGACGAGGCCCAGGTGAACCGGCTGGTTCATGATCTTGTAAGCAGCGTATGAAGGCGCCATCTCGGCCGAGCACGGCATTGGCGTGCTGCGTCGAACAGAACTGATGCGCTACAAGCAGCCGCTGGAACTGCAGATGATGCGTGCCATCAAGCAGGGCACTGGACCCGCAGGACCGGATGAATCCGGGCAAGCTGCTGCCCGTGCCGTATACATGAACGCCATACCACTGAAAAATCGTTGCAAGAAGCCAACAACGCGGCACTCCTATAATGGCCGGTTCCGTTTTTCATTCTTTTTGATGAGAGCCATGTCGAATCCTGCCGAGTCTGCCAAAGCGCCGCCCGTTGCCATCATCACCGGGGCTGGCAGCGGCATCGACCGGGCAGTGGCACGCGCCTTTCTGGAAGCCGGCTACGCTGTGGCACTGGCCGGTCGTCGCGAACTGCCTGCAGGAAACCGTGCAGCTCTGGTTGCAGCATGGTGCCCCGGCCCGACATGCAGGACGGCGCCACGGCGAAGCGGATCCCGGTCCGGACGGGAAACGCAGCAGTGCCGCCTTGTCGGAACGCACGACCAGAACAGCAGTACCCCTCAACCCCGTGATGCTGCCCGCGCGCTGGTGGTTCCCACCGACGTGACCGATCCGGATGCGGTGAATGCCCTCTTTGACCGGACGGTGGCGCATTTCGGGCGTGTGGACGTGCTGTTCAGCAATGCCGGCATCGGCGCGCCAGCCGTGCCGCTGGGAAACGCTCTCGCCCGCACAGTGGCGCGCCGTGGTGGACACCAACCTGAACGGGCCGTTCTTCTGCACCCAGGCGGCCTTCAGGGGTGATGAAGGCGCAGACGCCACGCGGCGGGCGCATCATCAACAACGGTTCGGTGTCGGCGCATGCCCCCGACCGATGACCATGCCCTACACGGCCACCAAGCACGCGATGACCGGCCTGACGAAGGCTGCATCGCTGGATGGTCGCGCCTGGGACATTGCCTGCGGGCAGATCGACATCGGCAATGCCATGACCGAGATGGCGCGGCCCATGGCCGAGGGCATCCTGCAGGCCGATGGCCGCGTGGCCTCGAGCCGACCATCGATGTGGCGCTGGTGGCACAGGCGGTGCTGGACATGGCGCGACTGCCCCTGTCGGCCAATGTGCAGTTCATGACGTTGATGGCCACCAAGATGCCACTGGTTGGCCGCGGCTGACCATCGGCCATGACCGGTGCGCAGACACGACAGGTTGTTGTGTTGCAACCAACAGCGCCCGCTGGTGCCACAAAAACGGCCAGGTAGCCCCTGCCTGGCTGGCAGACCAGTGGCGGGCGGACAATGCCCGCCAACCGGAAGGATTCATGATGAAGAAAACACCCGCTCTCTGGCACGCCCGCGGCTGACAACGCTCGCCCTGGCTGCGGCAGCACCCTGCTGCTGCAGCCCACGGCACAGGCCGAGACACTGCGCGAGGCCGTGAGCATCGCGCTGGGCCAGCACCCGCAGGTTCTGGGAGCACGCCGCAACGCCGAGGCCATCCGCCACGAGGTGACAGGCGCTGCCAATGCAATGAACACCCGCTTCGGCGTGATTGCCGAGCCTTCAGTGGGCTACACGCGTGGCCAGGGCCGCGACCGCCGCTCGGGCGATCTGGGAGCCCAGGCCGTCAAGCCGATCTATGACGGCGGCCGCACCGACAACGAGACCGACCGCCAGCGCGCCCGTCTGTCCAGCGCCAACTACGGTACCGAGGCCTCGCGCGACGACATCGCACTGCGCGTGGCCGATGCCCTATATTGAAAGTGGCAAAGCAGCAGCAGCTGGCAGAGCTGGCCCACGACTACGTGGACGGCATCGCCGCGCTGCAGCGACGCGTGCGGGAGATCGTGCGCATCGACCAGGGGCGCGGCTACGACCTGCTGCAGACCGATTCCCGACTGGCGCAGGCCCGCCTCACGCTGGCCGACCGCGAGGGACCAGCTGGCGGAAGCGCGCGAGGCACTGGCGCAGCTGGTGGGTCAACCCATCCAGGGGCGTGACCAGCACGGAACCCCGGGCGAGCCGATCCGCAGCCTGCAGGACGCGATGGACCTGCTGAACATGCACCCGTCGATCCTGGCACGTCGCGCCGAGGTGACGGCCGCCCGAAAGCGGCTGCCGTGGCCGATGCCTGGACCAAGCCGACCGTCAACCTGCGCGCACGCGTGACCAGCCCCCGCGATTTCGACGGCAAGCGGAAATGGTTCGGCGGCTACGATCTGGGTCTGGTGACCGACTGGAGCCCTTTGACGGCGGTGTGGGCGCAGCCACAGCGGCAGCGGCCAATGCACAGGTGCTGACGGCCGAGGAAGCCGTAGCCAGCACACGCCGTGCACTGCAGACCGACGTGGCCCGCCACTGGACGCAGATCCAGTCGCGTGTGGGGCGCGTGGGCACGCGTGCCGAGCTGGTGGAGAGCACGCGCCAGGTGCGCACGGCCTACTGGGGAGCAGTTCCAGATCGGCAAGCGCAGCGTCATCGACCTGCTCAACGCCGAGAACGAGATCTACGCCGCACGGTTGGGTGCTGCCACCGAACACGCCGAGCTGACCCAGGCCCGCTACCGGCTGCTGGGCGCCACCGGGCAGCTGCTGCCGCGCCTGGGCATCGCACCACTGCCGCCGGTGACCGACAGTGAACAGACACAGGCGCAGCAAAGGAACGGAATTCCGCCATTGCCGGAACTGAACTGAAGACATGAGCACACGAGCACAGCCCCCAGGGCAGCGAAGGACGGCCCGAACAGCCAGCCCAGCCGCTGAACGCCACGATGACGCAGCCGCAGCCCGATCCGCTGCTGACGGCACTGTCGCAGATGCTGGCGCGCTTCGACATCCACAAGAGTGAAGAGGCGCTGGCCACCGGCATTCCGCACGAGCGGCCCCTGCAGCCAGCAGGCATGATGCGCATCGCCGAAGCCCATGGCTGCAAGGTGCGCATCCAGCATCGGGACCTCAGCCAGATCAACCCGCTGCAGCTGCCCGTGGTGCTGCTGCTGCAGGACCTGCGCGCCTGCCTGCTGCTGGACTGGCGCGATGACGGCAAGGCCGTGATCCTGCCGTGCGAGCCGGGCGCCATCGAACTGGAAGTGACGCACGCCGACCTGCAGAAGCAGTACATCGGCACCTGCCTGCTGATCCGTCCGGCCATTGCCGAGGACAAAGCGCAGCCCCATCGAGATCGATCGCCCGAAGGGGCACTGGTTCTGGAGCACGATCTGGCGTTTCCGCGGCTACTACGCCCAGGCGGCGGTGGCGGCGCTGCTGATCAACGTGCTGGCGCTGGCGGGCACGTTCTTCACGATGAACGTGTATGACCGCGTGATCTCGAACCAGGCCTACACCACGCTGTGGGCGCTGGCCAGCGGCGTGATGGTGGCGATGCTGTTCGAATACCTGTCGCGCAACCTGCGAAGCTGGCTGCATGGACAATGCCGGCAAGAAGGCCGACCTGCTGCTGGGCTCGATGCTCTTCCGTCAGGCGATGATGTCGCGGCTGGGAGAATCGGCCGCAGTCGGCCGGCGCCTTTGCCAACACGATCCGCGAATTCGAATCGGTGCGCGACTTTTGCCACGTCGTGCCACTGGCCACGCATCACCGACCTGCCCTTCGTGCTCATGTTCGTCTGGGTGATCCACGCCATCGCCGGGGCCCGCTGTTCTGGGTGCCGCTGGCCTGCATTCCCATCCTGGTGATCGTGGGCGGGGCTGGCGCAGATTCCGCTGTCGCGCTATGTGAAGGAACATCTGCGCGAAGGTTCAGCATCAAGCAGGGCATTCTGGTGGAAACGCTGGAAAGCGCCGAGGCCATCAAGGCGCTGCGCATGGAAAGCCAGGGTGCAGACCCGCTACGAGCGCGCTGCCGCGCTGACCGCCCGCACCTCGATGAAGAGCCGCAGCATCACGGCGATGGTGAACAACTTTCACCGCACTGCTGCAGTCGATGTGCACGGTGGCGATGGTGGTGTGGGGCGTGTACCTGATCGGCGACGGTACGCTGACGATGGGTGCGCTGATCGGCGCGGTGATCCTGGCCGGGCGCACCATCGCGCCGGCGGCCAGCATCACGGCGCTGGCCGTGCGCTACCAGCAGGCCCGAAACACGGCGCTGACCTCGCTGAACCGGGTGATGAACACGCCCACCGACCGCGATCCGGAACGCAACTACCTGCGCAAGCCCACCACCGCGGGCGCACTGGCGGCCGAGGCATCTACTTCCGCTATGACCCGATGTCGCCCGATTCGGTGCGCTGAGCTGAGCATGACGCTGAACCCGGGTGAGCGGGTGGCGGTGCTGGGCCGCATCGGCAGCGGCAAAGTCGACACTGCTGAAGGTGCTGGCCGGCCTCTACCTGCCGCGCGAGGGCTCGGTGAAGCTTGACGGCATCGAGGCTGCAGCAGATCGAACCGGCCGACGTGCGCCGCCACGTACTGTACGTGAGGCCGGGACACGCGGCTCTTCTTCGGCACGCTGCGCGGGAACCTGAAGGCGGGTAACCCGCACATCGACGACGATTCGATGATGCGCATCGCCGATGCCTTCGGCGTGCACCAGATCGCCAGCCGCCATCCGCGCGGCTACGACATGCCCATCGGTGAAGGCGGCAACGGCCTGTCGGGCGGTCAGCGCCAGGCCGTGGCACTGGCCCGGGCCGTCATCGCCAATCCGTCGGTGATGCTGCTGGACGAGCCTACCAGCGCGATGGACTCCGGCCACCGAGACGATGGTGATGCAGGCGCTTTCCAGACTTTCCACGCGGCAGACGATGGTGTTCGTCACCCACAAGCTGCAGCTGCTGGACTTCGTGAACCGGGTGATGATCATGGATGCAGGGCGTGCGGGTGGCCGATGGGCCGAAGGAAGCGGTGCTGCAGGCACTGAAAGAAGGCAAGATCCAGGGAGTTCGTCGTGTCTGAGCAGAAACCCAATGAAGGGCGCGCCGTGGTGCCCTCCCCTGCCGAATCCGGCAAGTCGCAGCCGGTGCCGTCCGGCACCGAATGCACCTCGCACCTCGCGGGCATCCGGCACGGCACCTTCTGCCCAGCGGGCCCGTGGCGGTGGCCGCACCGAATGCCGTCCAACCGCGCGACACCTTTCGCCCACCCCGCGTATGCGGGCGGTGGCAACGACTTCGACTTCATGCGCGACATGCAGCAGGCGATGGTCAACGATCGCCAGAGAAGCAGCTTCCTGCTGCTGGTGCTGATGGTGGCGCTGCTGGTGTCGGCCGCCATCTGGGCCCACTACAGCAAGCTGGAAGAGATCACCAAGGGGGATGCGCGCATCATCGCCTCCAGCCGCGAGCAGGTAATCCAGTCGCTGGAAGGCGGCATTCTAGCGGAGATGCTGGTGCGCGAAGGCGCCACGGTCGAAAGGCCAGCCGCTGCTGCGCATTGACGAGACCAAGGCACGTTCGTCCTACAAGGAAGGCCTGAGCAAGGTGATCAGCCTGAAGGCGTCGGCGGCGCGTTTGCGCGCCGAAGCCCGTGGCACGCCGCTGAAGTTCCCGGAGGACGTGCTGGCCGATGCCGAGGTGGTCGACAACGAGACCGACACCTACAACGCCCGCCGCGATTCGCTGCAGCAGGCCATCGCCACGTCCAAGGCCAGCCAGGCACTGATCGGCCGCGAGATCAACATCACCAAGCCGATGGTGGCCAGGGGCCTGGTGGCCGAGACCGAGCTGCTGCGCCTGCAGCGACAGTACAACGACCTGCAGGCCGCCATGCAGGAGCGCATCAACAAGTACCGGGTGGATGCCGCCAACGACCTGTCCCGCGTGGAGGCCGAACTGGCCCAGGTGCAGGGAGGCGCTGACGGCCCGCCAGGACCAGGTGACGCGCACGGTGCTGACCGCGCCGGTGCATGGCATCGTGAAGAATATCCGGATGAACACGCGCGGCGGGGTGATCCAGCCGGGTCAGGACATCATGGAGATCATTCCGCTGGAGGACCAGCTGCTGGTGGAGGCCAAGATCCGCCCGCACGAGGGTGGCCTTCCTGCGGCCCGGCCTGCCGGCCACGGTGAAGATCTCCGCCTATGACTACGCCATCTACGGCGGCCTGCACGGCGAAGTGGAGCTGATCAGTCCCGACACGCTGCGCGACGAGCGAGCAGCGCTCGGCCGGCAACGACCGCTACTACCGGGTGCTGGTGCGCACCACCAGCTCGACGCTGCACGCCGGCGGCGGGACCTGCCGATCATTCCCGGCATGACGGCCGCGGTGGAGATCCGCACCGGCGAGAAGACGGTGATGGACTACATCCTGAAGCCGATTCTGAAAATGCGCGAGGCGTTCAGGGGAGCGGTGACGCTGACCGGCGTGGCCGTTGGCCCGACAATGCCGGCATGTCATCCCCTACCCTCTTTCTCGGGCTGCTGGTCCTGGCAGCCCTTCTCGTCAGGGCTGTTCGTGGCCTGGCCCTGCTGCGCCGGCGTCCCGCCGGCATCGATGCCCCGGCGGCCGACGCCGCCCGGCTGAATCAGGACATCATCCGTGAACGCCGCCAGAAGCTCGACGAGGAGCTGGCGGCCCTGCCCGAAGGCTCGCCCGAGCGCGAGGCGCTGATGCGCGAGTTCGCCACCGGTGCGCTGGCCGATCTGGCCCCGGCCGACGCGCCCGCCGCCACGGCCGACGCGCCCGCCGCCACGGCCGATGCCCCCCGCCGACGCCAGCTGCTGGCCGTGGTGTTCATCACCCTGCTGGTGGCGCTGCCACTGGCCTTCTACCGCACCACCGGCATGCCCGAGGCCGTGGCGCCCGACTTCGCCGAGAAGTCGCAGATGCCGGACGTGAACAGGATGCTGGCCCAGCTGGAAGCCCGGCTGGAGGCCGAACCGGAGATGGTGGAAGGCTGGCTGATGCTGGGCCGCTCACGCCTGGCGCTGGGCGAAGGCGACAAGGCGGTGGAGGCGCTGGAGCGGGCGCTGAAGCTGGACAGCGAGGATCCGGCGCTGGCAGCGCAGATCCGCACCGATCTGGCCGACGCACTGGGCCGGCAGGCCAATTCCCGGCTGGAGGGCCGCCCCTGGGCGCTGATCCAGGAGGCGCTGGCGCGCCAGCCCAACCATCCGAAGGCCATGGCGCTGGCCGGCGCCTATCAGCTGAGCCAGAACCGCCCTGCCCAGGCGCTGGCCTACTGGGAGCCGCTGCTGCAACAGCTGAAACCCGGCACGCCCCAGTATAAGCAGGGTAGAGCAGTACATCGCCGGCGTACGGGCGAAGGCCAACGCCGGCCCCCGGCCCAGCTCCGGTTCCGACAATGCCCCCAGAAGACCCCTTCTGCAGGCGCAAAATCCTGCCTCTGGCCCCGGGGGATCGATGCCGTCGACCGGATCTGAGGCCGGAAAACCGGCCAATGCGCCTTCTCCGGGCGGGAAGCCCGCCCAGCCATGATGCAGGTCACGGGCATCCGCATCGAGCGCGGCCAGCAGGTGCTGGTCGACGGGCTGGATTTCTCGGTTGCGGCGGGCAACGCGCTGATGCTGCGCGGCCCCAACGGCAGCGGCAAGTCCACCCTGCTGCGGGCGCTGCTGGGGCTGACACCGGTGCAGGCCGGGCAGATTCAATGGCAGGATGACCGTTTTGCGCCGGGCAGCGGCCGACTGTGCGCCCACGCCCTGTGGCTGGGCCATGCGCATGGGCTGAAGGGAGAGCTGTCAGCCATCGACAACCTGGAACTGCTGGCCGGGCTGGACGGGACCCGCCCTACCCGCGCGCAGCTTCGGCAGGTGCTGGAACGGGTGGCACTGGGCAAGCGGCCGAACGTGAGACACGTCGGCTCTCGCAGGAGCCAGCGGCAACGGCTGGCGCTGGCGCGGCTCCTGCTGTCGCCGCACCGGCCGCTGTGGCTGCTGGACGAGCCTTCGGCCGCCCTGGACACCGAGGGCAGCACGCTGCTGGACGCCCTGCTGGAAGAACACCTGGAGGGCGGCGGCAGCGCGCTGATCGCCACCCACCTGCCGGTGCTGGCGGCGCGCCAACCGGCCGAATTGTGGCTGGGGAGCAATCCGTCATGAAGGCCGCCCCCGCCACCTTTGCCTGGGCACTGAAGCGCGATCTGCGCATTGCCCTGCGCCGCCGGGCCGACACGCTGAACCTGCTGGGCTCTTCGTGCTGGCCTGCCTGATGGTGCCCTTCGCCGTGGGACCGGAGACCGACTGGCTGGCGCGCCTGGGCCCCGGGATCATCTGGGTAATGGCACTGCTGGCACAATTGACGGCTTTGCCGATGCTGTTCGCCAACGACCATCAGGACGGCAGCCTGGAGCACATGCTGGCCAGCGGTCGCTCGGCCACGGCCCTGGTGGCGGGCAAGCTGCTGGCGGTGTGGCTGGTCTCGGCGCTGCCGCTCATCGTCATCACGCCAGTCATGGCGCTCGCCCTGTCGGTGGACCTGCCACGCACGGGCCTGCTGGTGCTGACGCTGCTGCTGGGCACCCCCACCCTGCTGGTGCTGGGCGCCATCGGTGCGGCGCTCACGCTGGGCGTGCGGGCCGGTGCCGCCCTGGTGGCGCTGCTGTGCCTGCCGCTGTATGTGCCGGTGCTGATCTTCGGCGCCGGGGCGGTGGACATGGTGACAGCCGGCCTGTCGCCAGACGCGCACCTGGCGCTGCTGGCAGCCGGCATGGTGCTGGCCACCTGGGGAGGCCCCTACCTGGTGGCGCTGGCGCTGCGCACCTCATTGGGTGATATCCCGCATGAACCTGTTTGCCTACGCAGCCCCGCAGCGCTTCTATGCCCTGGCCGGCCGGCTGATCCCCTGGTTTGCCGTGAGCGCCGCCCTGCTGTGCCTGGTGGGTCTGTGGCTGGGCTTCTGGGAAGCTCCCACCGACTTCCAGCAGGGCGAGGTCTACCGGATCATCTTCATCCACGTGCCGGCGGCCTGGATGGCCATGTTCATCTATCTGGTGATGGCGATCTACGCCATCCTGAACCTGGGCTTCCGCACCCGGATGTCGGCAATGATGATCGCCGCGCTGGCGCCCACCGGGGCGCTGTGGGCCGCCATCGCGCTGTGGACGGGCTCGCTGTGGGGCAAGCCCACCTGGGGCACCTACTGGGCCTGGGACGCCCGGATGACCTCGACGCTGATCCTGCTGTTCCTGTACTTCGGCTATCTGGCGCTGACCAACGCCATCGAGGACCGCAACCGCGCCGATCGTGCCGGCTCCATTCTGGTGCTGGTGGGCAGCATCAACGTCCCCATCATCTATTTCTCGGTCAATCTCTGGAACACCCTGCACCAGGGCTCCAGCGTCAACCCGGTCAGCGGCCTCGAAGATGGCCACGGTGATGCTGCTGGCCATGCTGGTGATGTCGCTGGCGGCCTGGTGCTACAGCGTGGCGGTGGTCCTGCACCGGGCGCGCAGCATCATCCTGGTGCGCGAGGCGCACACGCAGTGGGTGCATGAGCTGCAGGAGCATCCGGAAAAATCGTGACGGTGTCCGGCCCCCCCTCACCGGGCGCCAAGCCATCCAGACATCGAAACCTTCAGACTTCCACGCGCCAGAAAGGCTACAGGTGGGCATCAGAGCCGACGACCCGCAATGATTATCAGTCTGGTTTCTGGCGCCATTTGACGACTATTTTCCCGTAACGTATCCGATCATCTCCCATGGCCCGCCAGCCATTCTGCCGAATGTCGGCCGCGTTGACCTCGATCAACGCTGGCCAGCACGCTACGGGTATCGTCATCCTTCCTCTACGATACCCCTATCTATTCTCCATGACACACTGGCATTACGTCCTGATTGCCTATGGGCTGTCCGCCCTGGCTCTGGTGCTGGAGCTTGTGCTGCTGGCCGGACGCCGCCGGCATGCACGCCACTGCATGGAAGACGCCAACTCATGACGCCCCGCCAGAAGCGCTTTGCCTGGATCGCCTCGGGCCTGACGGCCCTGGTGCTGGTGGCCGGCCTGTTGCTCTACGCGCTCAACAGCAACATCGTCTTCTTCTACACACCCACCCAGGTGGCCCAGGGTGAAGCCCCCAGTGGCCGCGCGTTCCGCATCGGCGGGCTGGTGGAACCCGGCAGCCTGAAGCGTGACGGCACGCGGGTCGAGTTCGTCGTGACCGATGGCGAACACCAGATCGCCGTCAGCTATGTGGGCACGCTGCCCGACCTGTTCCGTGAGGGCAAGGGTGTGGTGGCCCAGGGCCGGCTGGACGATGCCGGGCATTTCACCGCCTCCGAGGTGCTGGCCAAGCACGACGAGAACTACATGCCGCCCGAAGCCGCTGAAGCACTGCACAAGGCGGGTCACCCGTCGTCCATCGATACCCCTGAAGGCACAATGAAGCATGATCGCTGAAATCGGACACTACGCCCTGTGGCTGGCACTGGCACTGGCGGTCGTGCAGTTCTGCAGCGGTCTCGTGGGGTGCCCACCGGCAGGATGGGCGACTGATGCAGGTGGCCCACCGCGCCACACTGCTGCAGGCGGCCATGATGGTGCTGGCCTTCGGCTGCCCTGGCCTGGTCCTTCGTGCATTTCGATTTCAGCCTGAAGAACGTGGCCAGCAACAGCAACCGCATGCTGCCGCTGCCCTACCGCATTGCTGCCACCTGGGGCTCGCACGAGGGCTCCATGCTGCTGTGGGCGCTGATGCTGGGCCTGTGGACGGCGGCCGTGGCCAGCTTTGGCCGCACGCTGGGCACGCTGGTGCGCAGCCGGGTGCTGGGCGTGCAGGGCTTCGTGTCCATCGGGTTCCTGCTCTTTCTGCTCATCACCTCCAACCCCTTCGAGCGCAGCCTGCCGGCCCCGCCCGATGGCCGCGACCTGAACCCGCTGCTGCAGGACCCGGGCATGGTGCTGCACCCGCCCCTGCTCTACCTGGGCTATGTGGGCTTCTCGGTGGCCTTCGCCTTTGCCATTGCCGCCATGCTGGGCGGCCGGGTGGACGCCGCCTGGACCCGCTGGGCGCGCCCCTGGACCACGGCGGCCTGGTGCTTCCTTACCCTGGGCATCACGCTGGGCAGCTGGTGGGCCTACTATGAGCTGGGCTGGGGCGGCTGGTGGTTCTGGGATCCGGTCGAGAACGCCTCCTTCATGCCCTGGCTGGTGGGCACGGCGCTGATGCGACTCGCTGATCGTCACCGAACTGCGCGGCACCTTCCGCAACTGGACGCTGCTGCTGGCCATCGCGGCCTTCAGCCTCAGTCTGGTGGGCACCTTCATCGTGCGCTCGGGCGTCATCACCTCGGTGCACGCCTTTGCCACCGACCCGGCACGCGCGTCTTCATCCTGGGCTTCCTGGTGGTGGTCATCGGCGGCTCGCTCTTCCTGTATGCCTGGCGCGCTCCCCGGCTGGCACAGGGCAATGCGCCGGCAACGTTCTCGTTCAGCTCGCGCGAGAGCATGCTGCTGGCCAACAACCTGCTGCTGGTGGTGGCCTGCGCCGCCGTCTTCCTGGGCACCATGTACCCGCTGCTGCTCGACACGCTGGAGCTGGGCAAGATCTCGGTGGGGCCCCCTACTTCGAGGCCGTGTTCGTGCCGCTGATGGCGCCGGCCGTGTTCCTGATGGGCGTGGGCCCGGTGGCCCGCTGGCGCAACGCGCCGGTACCCGACCTGCTGCGCCGGCTGCGCTGGGCGCTGGGCGTGTCCATCGTCACCACGGTGCTGGTGGCCCTCACCTCCGGCCGCTTCTCGGCCGAGCGACTAGCCAGCCCGGCTGAAGGTGGGGTTGGTGTCGGCGGAGCCGTGCTCTTTGCCATTGGCATGTTCATCGGCATCTGGGCCATTGCCTCGGCACTGGCGCTGCTGCGCGAACGGCTGTGGCCGTCGGGCGAAGCCGCGGCGTCGCGCTCTGCCATGGAGCGCGCCCGTGCGCTGCCGGCCGCCTTCTGGGGCATGCTGGTGGCACATATCGGCGTGGGCGTCTTCATCATCGGCGTGGCCGGCGTGAACACCCCTGGAGACCGAGGCCGACGAGGCACTGGCCCCCGGCCAGAGCATGTCGCTGGGCGGCTATGAGTTCCGCCTGCAGGAACTGCGCGAGGTGCCCGGCCCCAACTATCAGGCCGTGCAGGCCAAAGGTGGAAGTCAGCCGCGACGGGCGCTTCCACGGCATGCTGCTGCCCGAGAAGCGCGCCTATGGCGGCGCCATGGGCTACCACGCGACCGAGGCCGCCATCGAGACCCGGCTGACCGGTGACGTGTACGTGGCCTGGGCGAACGTCTGCCCGATGGCCGCTGGACGATGCTGGTGCGGATCAAGCCCTTCGTGGACTGGATCTGGGGAGGCTGCGTGCTGATGGCACTGGGCGGCTTCATCGCCATGGCTGACCGGCGCTACCGCCGCCAGCGGGCACGCGGTCGACAGGACTGAACCGCTCTCCGGCAACAGGCCGTGCATGGTGTCACACCCTGCCCGGCGCTCGCCTTTCCGGCTTCGCCGGTGGTTTCTGCCGCGGTTTCTGCCACGCCGGCCGCAGGCCGTATCATGCCCCCATCCCGTCCCGCATTCCTTCACTGAACGATGAAAAAGCGCGCCAAGGCCAAGAAGAAATCGGTCTGTTCTCCCTTCGCTACCTGCTGCCGGCAGGCTTCTTTAGCGCTGTCGGTCTTTCTGATGCTGAGGGCTCAACCGCAACCCCAACAACATCCCGTCCCCCTGATCGGCGAAAGGCAGCCCCCGAGTTCGCCCTGCCACGTCTGGCGAACGCGCCTGCCTCCATCGGGCGGCGTGCTCTGGCGCCAGGCAACAGCGACACCTCGGCTGGCCGAGGCCAACGCGGCCGCCAGCATGGGTGCAGACGCCAAGGGCGGCAAAAGGCAACCAGGTGAGTTCCCAGGCGCTGCGTGGCCAGCCCTACCTGCTGAATGTCTGGGCCTCGTGGTGCATGCCCCTGCCTGCAGGAGCATCCGCAGATGGTGGCACTAGCCCAGAGTCACCGCATCCGGATCGTGGGCGCGAACTACAAGGACCAGCCGGCCGATGCCCGCCGCTGGCTGGCCCGCAATGGCAACCCCTACGACGAGATCATCGTGGACGCCCAAGGGCGCACTGGCCATCGACTTTGGCGTCTATGGCGTGCCCGAGACCTTCCTGATCGATGCCGAAGGGCGGATCCGCTACAAGCTGACAGGCGCCCCTCCGTCAGACACTGCGGGACGAGCTGCTGCCGGCTATCGCCGCACTGGAGAACAACGGCCAGCCGTCGGGCAACACCAGCCCCGGCCGAATCCGGCGCCCTGAGCCCGCCATCCCGAACCCAGTGCCCTGCACACAGGAAGAGCCATGACGGCGTGCCCCACCTGGTGCCCTTCCTGCAGAGGCCACCTGCATGACACCTGCCCACAGGTCACCGCAGCGAACCTTTTGCCTCCTCACCCTGATCGCGCCGCCCCCATGGGGAGAAGTCCGCTCCACCGTTTCTGTCTGCGCGTCCGTTTCTGAAAGGCGCGTCCGGACGGCGCGGCCGATGACCTCCGGCGCGGGGCTGCCTGCCTGGGGCTGATGGCCGCGCTGACGATGGGCCCCATGGCGCCCGTGTCGGCCATCACGCCTGTCCAGGCGGTTCCGGCAGCAACCGGCAATGTCGCCAACGACAGCGCCACCGGCTCGGCGGCTCCTGACGCGGCCCAGTCCGGCGCACTCCCATGCCGACGCACAGGCCGAAAGCCATCATGCGCACATCGCGCTTTCGGGGGCTGGCGGCCGAGCTGCGCTGCCTGGTGTGCCAGAACCAGACCCTGCTGGACTCCCACGCCGATCTGGCCAAGGACCTGCGGATGGAGGTGGTACGCCTGATCCAGGAAGGTCGTGACGACGCCGAGGTCAAGCGCTACCTGGTGGATCGCTATGGCGAGTTCGTGCTGTACCGGCCCACCTGGTCCTGGCGCAACGGCATTCTCTGGCTGGGGCCGCTGGTGTTGCTGGCCGTGGCCGGTGCGGTCATCTGGCGGCTGACGCACAAGCGAAAGCTGCAGGAAGACGAGCTCGACGACGCGGACGACACGGACGATAGCGACAGCGATGGAGAGGACGACGAGACGCCACCGCTGTCCACCGAGGACGCCATGAAGCGGGTGGACGCCCTGCTGGCCCGGTCAGCCGAGAGTCTGCCGCTCCCACCCACGAAAGCAGCCGCAAGACGGACGGCTGAGCACACTGGCAGCAAGGCAGGGCGCACGGCCCTCAAATTCGCCACCGGCGGCCGACTGGGGCTATCGTTGTGGTGATGAGGCCAACCGTCGGTGAAGCATGATGTGCAATACACAGCCCACCCCTGCAATGCCATCCACGGCAAACGCCACGCCCCAGCCCTTTGCAGAGCTGGGCCCCAACACCGTGCTGGCGGCCCTGGAGGAGATCGGCCTGCGCTGTGATGGGCGCCTGCAGGCGCTCAACAGCTTCGAGAACCGCGTCTATCTGGTGGGACTGGAAGACGGCGGTAGCAGGGTGGCCAAGTTCTACCGCCCCGGACGCTGGAACCACGACCAGCTGCTGGAGGAGCACCGCTTCGCCCATGAGATCGCGGCCGCCGAGATCCCGCTGGCAGCGCCACTGCACCGGGACGCGCTGATGGCCCCGGATCAGCACGAGGAAGAGGGAAGACCCCGAGGACGATGCGGCCGTGGCCGACACGCTCTTCGAGAGCCGTGGCTTTTTACATCGCCGTCTATCGCCGTCAGGGCGGCCGCGTGCCCGAGCTGGACAACATCCACGAAGGGCCAGCCATGCGCGAGCGCATCGGGCAGTTCATCGCCCGCATCCACCAGGTGGGTGCGCGCCACGGCTTCCTGCACCGCCCGCCGCTGGACTGCGGACTGGATGGCTGGAAATCGATAGAACGGGTGACGGAATGTGCTGGCTGCCGCCGGAAGTGCGTCACCAGTGGGAAGACCCTGGCCCGCCAGTGCTGCACGCTCGTGGAAGCGCGGCTCCATCCGACATTGGCCAGCCCGGGCGTGGCGGACTTCACGCGCATCCGCCTGCATGGCGACTGCCATCTGGGCAACCTGCTGTGGACCGAGGCCCATGGCCCGCATTTCGTGGATCTGGACGACTGTCGCAGCGGCCCGGCCATCCAGGATCTGTGGATGATTGCCGATGCCGCCGGCCAGCAGGACGCCGAGACGGGGGATGACGCCACCTCACAGGCCATGCAGGAGCTGCTGGCCGGCTATGAAGCAGATCCGCCCCTTCGAGCGGCGGGAGCTGGCCCTGGTGGAACCGTTGCGCACGTTGCGCATCATCCGCCACAGTGCGTGGCTGGCCGAGCGCTGGGGAAGACCCGGCCTTTCCGGCAGCCTTCCCGTGCGTTTGGCTCGGTACGCTACTGGCAGGGCCAGATCATCAGCCTGCAGGAGCAGCTGGCCCAGCTGCGGGGCGCTTTGAGCGATGCGCCCGGCGGCGTGGGGCGCCGCCCATGAAACAGGGGCCTTCTGACGAGGCCCGAGATGTGCCCCTTCGTGCGGGGCAAGGCCTGACCAGGGCCCGGCGGATTACTGCGCCTTGTTGGCGGCGTCCTGAAGGCGGCGCCGGGGGTGAGTTCGGGCACGTTGGCCGCGGCGATCTCGATCTTCTCGCCGGTACGCGGATTCAGGCCGGTACGGCTGGCGCGCTTGCGTGGCGTGGAAGGTGCCAAAGCCCACCAGGGTGACGCGGTCACCCTCGGCAACGGCCTTCATGATGGCGTTCATGGCCGAGGTGAGGGCCCGTTCTGCGGCGGCCTTGCTGATGTCGGCTTCGCTGGAGATCGTATCGATCAGTTCACTTTTATTCATTCATACCTCTGACTGGTTGGCTATGCCTTGTCCGAGTTGCGAGCGGTGCGCACGCGGCCCTGCAGGCCCGGCGCGACGCACCGCCACGACTGTCTCGACCCGGTGCGCAGAGGCTGCCGGGCCACCGCTTCAAGCGGCAATAAGCGCGGATTCTACCGTGATTCCCGCTGCCACTGCGCCCTGCCTTGAAAAGCCCTTCCCTGCACTTGTCCCAGGACAAGGAACAGGACGGCCGAGGCTTCACCACAGGCGCCCCCGCGGGCGCAAAAGAACATGAACGGCCCTCGTCGAGATTGATGGCCCTCATGGCCCATCCGTCGACGAGGACTCCCCGCCAGCCGCCCGCGCAGGCAGCCGGCGGTGCAGGTCAGTCAGCCGCGTACTCCAGCAGCAGATCATGCGCTGCCACCGTCTGCCCGGTCGCCACCAGCACGGAGGCCACCGTACCGTCACCGCTCGGCCCGGATCTGCGACTCCATCTTCATGGCCTCGATGGACACGAGCGGATCACCGGTCCGGACCTTCTGGCCCGGCTTGACGGCCACCGTCACCACCATGCCCGGCATCGGAGCCCCCACATGCAGCGGATTGCCGGTCTCGGCCTGCGGACGCGAACCGGCGGTGGACTCGGCATCGGCCTTGCGTACACGGATGGTGCGCGGCTGGCCGTTGATCTCGAAGAGACCCGCACATAGCCCTCGGCATCGGGCGCGGTGGTTCCCTGCAGGCTGATCAGCAGCGCCTTGCCCTGGTCCAGCTCGACCGAGATTTCCTCGTGTTCACGCAGGCCGTAGAAGAAGGCTGACGTGGGCAGTGCCGCCACGTCGCCATAGCGCCGCTGATGATCCCAGTAGGTGTTGAGCACCTTCGGATACATCAGCCAGGCCGCCAGGTCGTGCTCGGCCAGCGGCTGGCCCGCTTCCTTCTCGGCCTGGGCGCGCATGGCGTCCATGTCAGCCGGCGGAATGCGGTCCCCGGCCGGTAGGGCGCAGGCGGCGTGTCCTTCAGCACCTTGCGGCCCAGGGGCCTCGGGGAAGCCGTCGGGTGGGAAGCCCAGCTCGCCCCGGAACAGCGACACGACGCTCTCGGGGAAGGCGACCTCGCGGGCCGGATCGGCCACGTCCTCGGCCGTCGGGTCGTTGGCCACCATCATGATGGCCATGTCCCCCACCACCTTGGACGTGGGCGTGACCTTCACGATGTCGCCAAACAGCCGGTTGACCTCGGCATAGGCTTTCGAGACCTCCGGCCAGCGATGCTCCAGACCGATGGCACGCGCTCGCTCGCGCAGGTTCGTGTACTGCCCGCCAGGCATCTCGTGGTGGTAGACATCGGCCGTGCCACTGCGAATCTCGGACTCGAACGGCGAATAGAAGCGCCGCACGCCCTCGAAGTAGTCGGCCAGCTCGCGCAGCTCTGCGGGTCAAGCTTCGGATCGCGCGGATCGCCGGCCAGCATGGCCACGATGGTGTTGAGGCTGGGCTGCGAGGTGAGCCCGCTCATCGAATCCAGCGCCCCATCCACGGCATCCACGCCGGCCGCCACGGCCGCCATCACCGTAGCCACCGAAGCCCCACTGGTGTCATGGGTATGGAAATGGATGGGCAGCCCGACTTCCTGGCGCAGCACCCGCACAGGTTCGGCCGCCGCACGCGGACGGCACACCCCCGCCATGTCGCTTGATGCCCAGCACGCTGGCGGCCGGCCTTTTCCAGCTGGCGGGCCAGGGTTCACGTAATAGGACAGGTTGTGCCTTGGGCCGCGAGGTGTCGAAGATGTCGGCCGTGTAGCAGAGCGTGCCCTCGCAGATGGCGCCGGTCTCGCGCACCGCATCGATGGCCACCCGCATGTTCTCGACCCAGTTGAGCGAATCGAACACCCGGAACACATCGATGCCCTGCGCAGCATCCTGCTGCACGAAGTGGCGCACCACGTTGTCGGCATAGTTGGTGTAGCCCACCGCGTTGGACGCCCGCAGGAGCATCTGCAGCAGCATGTTGGGCATGGCTGCGCGCAGCTTGCGCAGGCGTTCCCACGGGTCTTCCTTCGGGAAACGGAACGCCACATCGAAGGTGGCTCCCCCAGCACTCCAGTGACAGCAGCTGCGACAACCGGTTGGCGTAGACCGGCGCCGCCGGCAGCATGTCGTGCGTGCGCATGCGGGTGGCAAACAGCGACTGGTGCGCATCGCGCAGCGGTGGTGTCGGTAACCAGCAGCTGGGGGCTGCTCCCGCATCCAGCGGGCAAAGCCCTCGGCTCCCAAGGCTTCCAGGCGCTGCTTGTTGCTGCCGGCGGCGGCACATTCGCATCCGGCTGCGTCGGCATGCGCACCTGCACATGGCCCGAGATCCGGCGCCGCACGTCCCTTCATGTCGGGCTGACCGTTGACGATGACATCGCCCAGATACTGCAGCAGGCGTGTGGCCCGGTCGCGCCGTGCGGTGAAATCGAAAGAGTTCCGGCGTGTTGTCGATGAAGCGGTGTTGACGCGCCCTGCCCCGAAAGTCCGGGTGCTTGATGACGTTCTCGACGAACTGCAGGTTGGTGGCCAGGCCGCGGATGCGGAACTCGCAGCGCCCGGTCCATCCGGCGGATGGCCTCCTGCTGCGAGGCGCCCCAGGTCGTGACCTTGACCAGCAGCGAATCGTAGTAAGGCGTGATGACCGCGCCGCTGAAAGCGGTGCCGCCGTCAGGCGTACCCTCGAAGCCGGCCGCACTGCGGTAGGCCGTCATCCGGCCATAGTCGGGCGTGAAGCCGTTCTCGGGGTCTTCGGTGGTGATGCGGCACTGCAGCGCGTGGCCATAGAGGGCGGATCTCTTCCTGAGCCGGCACCCCGGAACCCAGCTCCAGCAGCCTGCCCTCGGCATCGACACGGTCTTCACGCTGGCCGATGCGTGCGCCTTCCGTGATGCGGATCTGCGCCTTCACGATGTCGATGCCCGTCACTTCCTCGGTGACGGTGTGCTCGACCTGCTACGCGCGGGTTGACCTCGATGAAGGAGAACTTGCCGGTATCGGCGTCCATCAGGAACTCGACCGTGCCGGCGTGGGTGTAGTTGACCGCACGAGCCAGCTTCAGCGCCGCCTCGCACAGCCCCGCACGCTGCTCATCGGTCAGATACGGTGCGGGCGCGCGCTCCACCACCTTCTGGTTGCGCCGCTGCACCGGAGCAGTCGCGCTCGAACAGGTGCACCACGTTGCCATGCAGGTCGCCCAGCACCTGGACCTCGACGTGGTGCGCACGGCGCACCAGCTTCTCCAGGTACACCTCGTCATGCCGAAGGCGCCTTCGATTCGCGCCGCGCCACCGGCAGCTGCACGCGCAGGTCTTCCGGCGTCTCGATGGCACGCATGCCACGACCGCCGCCGCCCCAGCTGGCCTTCAGCATCAGCGGGTAGCCAATGGCAGCCGCCAGCTCCAGGCATTTCGATGTCCTCAGGCAGCGGATCGGTGGCCGGCATCACCGGCACGCCGGCTGCCACGGCCGCCTCACGCGCCGCCACCTTGTTGCCCAGCCGGGTCATCACCTCGGCCGTGGGGCCGATGAAGGCAATGCCCGCCGCGGCGCAGGCACGCGGCAGCTCGGGGTTCTCGGACAGGAAGCCATAACCCGGGTGAATGGCATCGGCACCGGCCTGCTTAGCCACCCGGATGACCTCGGCGATGTCGAGGTAGGCCTGCAGCGGCTTCTGCCCCTGCCCCACCAGATGAGCTCTCATCGGCCTTGGTCCGATGCAGTGCAAAACGGTCCTCGTGCGAATAGATGCCGATCGTGCGCAGCCCCAGCTCGGTGGCTGCACGCATCACGCGGATGGCGATCTCGGAGCGGTTGGCCACCAGCACCGATCGGATCCGCCGGCCCTGGCCTACGTTGTTGTCACCCATTTCGTTCTGTCCTCTTGTCATCCGGAAACGTTGTCACCGCCACGGCTCGCGCGGTTCCAGCCCGAAATTATGCCTTGGGGTCCTGCACCCGAACCCCGCGCTGCGGTAATACCCTTGCGCACGGGCCAAGGACAATGACGCCCGAAAACGGAACCATTTCCCCTTCCGGCCCGATGAAACGCCAATCTCCGGGCCATGAACAGCCTGTCCGCGCGGTCCTTTCATGCCTGTCAGTGATGATAACCATTGCTTCATCACGCATGACCCGCGCTGTCATCCCATGAACGGTCCGCGACGTTGATGGCACCGTTGCGTACAGGGTGCCAGCCTCGTTCCCGGCAAGCACGGTGCGCATGATGGAAGATTTCCCGGCAGAATCAGGGCTGCGGAAGGCGCTCACCGGCCCTGCCGGAGCGCCCTGACTGCAGCCTCGGGCCCGTTTCGGCTGCAGTTTTCGCCATCCCCCGGCCTGCCATGACGCCGCCGACGAAATCCGCGGCCAATCTGTACACGGGGGTGACATAACGTCACATTCCAGCCACGCAGGCCGACGAAAATTCCGCCCGTTGCCGTCTCACCCTACACCTTCAGTGCCATGACTCCTCCCACCCCTTTCCCTGTCCCTCAGAACCGTCCCTCTGCGCTTGCCGCCCTGCTGGCGTCCTGCGGCGGCGGCCCGAAGATCGGGGGAGCGTCCAGCAACACGCCCTACCAGGGGCACGCTGCTCAACGGCGCCAACTGCACGGTGCGCTACTACGCGCAGTCACAACCCAGCCAGCGCGCAGGGACCGACCCGCTCTATCTCACCCAGTGGTACCTGAAGAACACCGGCCGCCTGACGGGCTATTCCGGCCTGGCTGCGGGCGAGGACCCGCAGGTCGAGAATGTCTGGGCCAGCGGCCTTCGGGGCGAGAACATCCGTGTGGCCGTGGTGGATGACGCCCTGGAGGTGACCCACCAGGATCTGGCCCCCAACGTGGTGGAAGGCGCCAGCTACAACTATGTGAGCGATGGCAGCTGGCAGCGCGGCAGCCCCTGGCCGCTGCCCCTGCACGTCAAGCCAGACCCATGGCGACCGCCGTGGGCGGCGTGGTGGCAGCCCGCGACAGCAACGGCCTGGGCGGTCGGGGCGTGGCACCGCGTGCCAGCCTGGTGGGCTACAACGCCCTGGCCAACGACCTGGACAGCGAGGTGCTGGATGCCCTGGTACGTGACCAGGGCAAGAACCATATCTACAACAACAGCTGGGGCGCGGAAGACGACGGCCACTTCAACGCGCCCTCGTCGCGCTCGGCCCAGGTGGGCACCATCCTCAACGGCCTGCGCAACGGCCGCAACGGGCTGGGCTCCATCTATACCTCTGCCGGTGGCAACGGTGGCGCCAATGGCGACTACTCGGTGCTGGACGGCAACGTGAGCATGCTGGGCGTCATCCCGGTCTGCGGCACCAATGCCGCCGGCAAGCGTGCCCCGTACAGCGAGCCGGGCCCCAACCTCATCGTCTGCGCGCCGTCCAGCGACGTGGGCCAGGCAAAGGCAGCAGCCCGCCGGACGTGACCACCACGACGCTGCAGAACCAGTACACGGCCAAGTTCAATGGAACCTCGGCCGCCACCCCAATGATCTCGGGCGTCATCGCCCTGATGCTGCAGGCCAACCCCAACCTCACCTGGCGCGACGTGCCGCTGGTGCTGGCCCTGAAGCGCCCGTCAGGGTGGATCCGACCAATGCCGGCTGGACCAGCTATGGCGGCTACCACTACAACCATGAGTACGGGTTCGGCGTGGCTGACGCCACAGCCGCCGTGCAACTGGCCCGCAGCTGGCAGAGCGTGGGCGGCAGCAGCACGCTGCGGCAGTGCGGCCCCTACAGCGCCACGGTCAACCAGGCCATTCCCGAGACCACCCCGGTTTCCGACGCAGTGCTTGAAAACCCGTTCGCCGACGCCAGCGGCCTGAGCAAGGCCGCCGTCAACGGGGTCACCTCCCGGATCAGTGCTGCCGGCTGCGGCATCCAGCACATCGAGCACGTCGAAGTGGTCCTGACGGCCACCGACGACACCGGTGCCCGTGCCCACCCCAGCGCCGGTGACCTGCAGATCACGCTGACCAGCCCTGCCGGACAGACCAGCACGCTGACCACGCCGCACCTCTGCTACAACATCAGCGGCCAGCAGACCAGCTGCCAGGGCCTGGTGGACTTCAGTTTCGGCCTCAGCCGCCACCTGGAGGAGCCTGCCATCAGCGGCACCAGCAGCGACTGGACCCTGGCCGCCGCCGACCGTCGCACCGGCAATACCGGCCGGCTGAGAAACTGGTCGATCACCCTCTACGGACGGTGATGATCAGGTACAACCCTTCGACCATGAACATCTCTCGCTGAACCCGAGCCCGAAGAGTCCCAACATGCGCAAGAACACCCTGATCCAGAACCTGGCCATCGGCCTTCCACGCTGCTGCTGGGCCTGTCCAGCGTGCAGGGCGGCCGACGCGGATGTCGTGCAGCTGATCGGTCCCGACAAGACGGTCCGCAGCTTCCAGATCGACACCGCGCACGTCGTGCAGTTTGGTGGCCGCACCCAGGTGCGCAAGGCCAGCCAGGCCGAGACCAAGCAGCTGCACACCCTGAAGAGCACCCGTGGCGCGCTCACTAGCACCTCGGGTGGCACCGTCTCGCCCGTACTGAAGGATGCCGCCGGCCGCCGCTATGGTCTGCCCGGTGGCCTCATCGTCACGCTGAAGCAGGACATGTCCGAGGCGGATGGCCGCGCCCAGCTGGTGGCGGCCGGCCCGAAAACCCGAGCGGCAGATCACGGGCCGCGTCTGCGGTGGAAAGCCCGGCTGGGCTGGAGACCATCGAGATGGCCAACCAGCAGAACGCCAAGGGCATCTTCACCGACGTGAGCCCCAACTGGTGGACCAAGCGCGCGCTGAAGTGAGCACGCGATCCGGCACAAGATTCGATCACACTTGATTCGTGGCCTGGTTTTTTCTGGTTCGGCCGAACGGTTGCCTCCAGGCCCCCCGCTGCCCGCACACGCGGGCGATCTGCTTCGGCTGACAACACCGCCCGTGCTTCGGCCCGGGCCGCTGGAGTTGCCCGATGAAACGCACCCTTGCCCTCGCCCTCCTGACCTGTCTGGCCGCTCCGGCCTCGGCCAGTCCGCCTACCCCTAGATGGGTTGAGGCTGCGTCCCGGTGCGCCGACCTGAAGCCGAACTGCCTCCCGTTCCTGGACAGGATGACCGAGAATGAACTTGCCGCGTTCCGTTACCTGACCGTCTACAGCATTTCAGATATCTCACCCAAGGAACGGCGACTGGCGGTCGAGACAGTCGAAAGAGAGTCGCGGCAGCACGTTCCCGTAGCAAGACCGCCTGCGAGGATGCTGACAGAGTGATCAAGCCTCATGCAGAGGGGCCAATCGTGCGGTCCGTCGGCACGCCGACGAGTTGGTCGCCTTCTTCATGGAGCCCAACCGCCAGTGACTGGCGGCTTCACCCAACGACAAAGGGCTCATCGCCCCTTCGTCATTTCCGGACCCTGCAAAACGTATTGCCAGCACGCATCGACCTGGTAGCCCCCATGAAGCAAAGAGACGAGTGAGGCAGGGGCTGCCAGGCGCGTTCAGCAGCCCGCAGATTTTTCTGCTGCCCAAGCCCATTAACCCATAAAAAGCCGAAGTCAACCGTCCATCGACTGTTTGCCGCCAAACTGATGTCGTGACGCAACGACGTTGCTAGAGTGACGCATTCCGTGTGCAGATGTTGCATCGCACCGACTCATTCTGGAGCCGTTCCGTCATGAAGACACGACACCTGCCTGTACGCCACCTGGCCACCCCGCTGCTGCTGTCCCTGCTGGCTGCCTGTGGCGGAGGCGGTGCGAACCCATCTGCCAACCTGGTGTCTGCCCCAGTCAACGGCACGCAGGCCGGGGGGTCGGGCGGCAACAGTTCGAAGCCTGGGTAGCCCAGGCACGAACGGCACGGGCGCCGCAGGAAGCGGCCAGGCCGGTGGCAATCAGCCCGGCAGCAGCAATCCGGCAGGGCAACGGCAGCCAGCCGGGCGCAGGCACGTCGGGCAACCACGGCGGCTCTTCTGACTCGCCCCGCGAGCGCGTCAGCTGGACGGGCTGCAAGCTGAACTACTTCCGGGGCGGCCCGGTCGTGGCCGACAGGACCGGATCCGACCCGAATCAGACCCGCCAGTGGTACCTGACGAACACCGGCAGCCTGCCCGGCTTCCTCGACCGACGGCATGGTGGCTGGCGAGGACCTGCGCGTGCAGGGCGCCTGGGACCAGGGATGCGGGTGAAGGCATCCGCATTGCCGTCATCGACGACGCCCTGGAAGTGACGCACGAGGACCTGCGTGCCAACGTGGTGGCCGGCAGCCACAACTACCGGCGCCTGTCCCCGAATGCCAAGACCATTGCCGGACACGCCGACTACCCGATGCCCTGCACGGAAGACAACGACCACGGCACCCAGGTGGGCGGCGTGATTGCAGCGCGCGCGACGGCAACGGCATCGGGCGTCTCGGGCGTGGCGCCACGCGCCGGGCTGGTGGGCTTCAATGCGCTGGCCAACAGCCTGACCGAAGACGCGCTGGATGCGCTGGTGCGCGACATCAATCGCAACCACGTCTGACAACAACAGCTGGCGCCGCCGACATCGGGCACTTCTGCCCTGACAACAAGGCCGCCTTCGACAGCACGCCGAATGACGGCCTGAGCAAGGGCGTGACGGACTGGGCGTGATCTACACCTTCGCGGCCGGCAACGGCGCCTTCGATGGCGATTACCTCCATGGACGGCACGGTCAGCGCCCGGGGCATCGTGACGGTCTGCGCCACCAATGCCGCCGGCACGCGTGCGCCGTACAGTGAGCGCGGCCCCCAACCTGACGGTCTGCAGCCCCATCGGCCGACCTGAGCCGGACACTGGGAATCGAGGGAGCCCCACCCCGCCCGACGTGTCCACCACCGCACTGCAGAACCAGTACACCGACAGCTTCAACGGCACCTCGGCAGCCACGCCGATGGTCCCAGGCGTAGTGGCGCTGATGCTCCAGGCCAACCCCAAACTCACCTGGCGTGATGTGCCGCTGATCCTGGCCCGTTCCGCCCGACAGGTGGATGCCAAGTCCAGCGGCTGGCGCAGCCTGCACACAGCCCGATCGTCGAGGGGCAGCCTGGCGCCTCACGACACGCTGCGCTACCACCACGACTACGGTTTCGGTGTCGTCAATGCCGATGCCGCCGTGAAGCTGAGCCGCAACTGGCAGAGCGTGGGCGGCAGCAGCACGCAGAAACAGTGCGGTCCGTTCACGACCCGGGTCAACGCCCTGATCCCGGAAAGCCGATGCCGTGGCGACCAATCCCGTCCGGAAGAGCCAGGCGGAAGCCTTCCGGAAGGCGCTGATCGAGGCGGGCAACCGGATCGACTACAACCAGGCGGCGGCCAACGGTCTGACCTCCACCGTCAGTGTGCCGGAAAGCTGCCAGATCACGCATATCGAGCACATCGAGGTGACGCTCACCGCCTCCAATGCCGATGGCAGCGACGAGCATCCCAGCGCCGGCGACCTGCACATCACCCTGCAGAGTCCGCTGGGCAGCGTCAGCACCCTGAGCGTGCCCCACCTGCCAGCTTCCCGCCGATAACGGTTCGATGCAGATCGGCCCTCGCCAGGGCCTGCAGAACTACCCTTCGGCGTTCGCCGTCACCTGGAAGAACCGGTGGCCCAGGGCAGCAACAGGAACTGGACCTCTCGGCAACCGACCGTGTGGCGGGAGAAACCGGTCGGCTGAAGGACTGGAGCATCACCTTCTACGGTCGATAACTCCCACAGGGGTCTGTCTGCCGGCATGGCCAGCAACCCGATGCCGACCGTTCCGGCATCCGACAGCCCCCGCCCTGCCTTCCGGGCACATGCACTCGTCGCACCGCCAGCCCCTGGCTGCGACGGACACCCCAAGACGTTGCGGCATCTCTCTCCGGACGGATCTCCATCATGCGCAAGACGCCCATCGCCCAGGCCCTGACCCTTGGCTTCTCCACCTTGCTGCTGGAGCGCGCGTGGTGGAGGCGGCTCGGATGATCCCGCACCCTCACATCACCGCCCTCCAGATCGGCGACCTGCGCTGGAACGTCCCGCCCGACCGGTGGACCTGAGCTCCGCAGCGCGCTGTGGAAGAAAGAGTCCAGGAACAGACGCCGCCGGCCACGTCACGCCCCGCCCCGCAACGCAGGCTCCCGCAGCGGCGCTCACGTCGCCAGCCCCTGCCCCTGCGCCCAGCGGTTCCGGCGCTGGCACTCAGCCTGAGCCTAAGGCCCTGTTCAACCGGTCGCGGCACCCGCCCCCGGCCCGACGCCGACCCAGGGCACTCACGGCCAGGCCTCTCCGGCCCCGTGCCCGGCGGTTCCGGTACCAGCGCGGGTGGCAGCCTGAGCCCTCGTTCAGCCCGTCGCGGCCCCCAGCCCGACGCCGACCCAGGGCTCGCAGGGCCAGGCCTCCGGCGCCCGCCCCTCGCCCGCTCCAGGCCCCAGCACCGACTCCGGAGCCGCCACGCGCATCTCCTGCGGCGACACCTGCACCGGCCCCCGTCGCCGGCCCTGGCGCTGGATGCCGCCACCCTGCCACATACTGCCCGCCCAGCTGGGCTGGACGAACTGCGCCCTGAAATACCCGCGCCCTCAGGCCACCCTGTTTCCCACGCCGGTGCCGACACCCATCTGTCGCTCCAATGGCACCTGGAGAATACCGGTCCCCTGCCCGGATTCCCCAGCATGAAGGCGGGCGAGGACCTGCGCGTGAAGCCGGTCTGGAACGCAGGCCTGCGCGGTGAAGGCATCCGCGTGGCGGTGCTGGACGACGGACTGGAAGTGACGCACGAAGACCTGTGGCTCAACGTCGTGACCGGCAGCCGCAACTACCGCACCGAAGCGGGCATGCTCGGTCTGTCCGCCTCCAGCGGCGGCAAGATTGCCGGCCTGCAGGACTTCCCCATGCCGTGCAGCAACGATGACACGCACGGCACCTCGGTGGCAGGGCCTGATCGCCGCCCGCGACGGCAATGGCACCGGCGTCTCGGGCGTGGCACCACGCGCCCAGCTGGTGGGTCTCAACATCCTGGCCTCCAACTTCGTGGCTGACACGCTGGATGCCCTGTCACGCGATCTGAACCGGAACCACGTCTCACAACAACAGCTGGGGCCCCACGGACAACGGACACCTGGCCACGCCGGAACCCGACTGGTCGAGCTACAACGACACGTTGCGCAACGGCTGAAGACAGGCCGCAACGGCCTGGGTGCCATCTACGTCTTTTCCGGCGGCAACGGGGCCATCCAGACCGACTATTCGTCGCTGGACGGCGGCGTGAGCGCGATGGGCATCGTCAACGTCTGCGCCACCAACGCCATGGGCAAGCGAGCACCCTACAGCGAGCGGGGTGCCAACCTGACGGTTCTGTGCCCCATCCGCCGACGCGACGGACGACCAGCAGCCGGAAGTGACCACCACCTCCGTGCGGAACGACTATACCCACACGTTCAACGGCACCTCGGCCTCTGCCCCCATGGTCTCGGGCGTCATTGCACTGATGCTGCAGGCCAACCCGAAACTGACCCTGGCGCGACGTCCCTCTGATTCTGGCGCGCACGGCCCGCAAGGTGGATGAACAGGATGGCGGCTGGCGTGATTACCGCAGCCCGCTGGGCAACGCCCAGGGCCTGTATGACGTGCTGCACTACAGCCACCACTACGGCTTCGGCGTGGCCAATGCAGACGCAGCCGTGCGACTGGCGCGGAACTGGAAGAGCGTGGGCGGAAGCGACACGCTCAAGACCTGCGGCCCCTACACCACGACCGTGAATGCCGCCATTCCCGAAACCGGGATCGTGACCCAGCAGGGCGCCGACCAGACGGCCAGAAGCACGAAGGACAACAGCCAGGCCCGCACCTATTTCGGTGCGCTCTACCAGCTGAGCAACACGCTGGACTATCAGATGGCCCCGGCCAACGGCCTGCGATCCGCCGTCGAGATTCCGGCTGAACGGTGACATCCGCGCACATCGAGTACGTCGACGTGAAAGTGACGGTCACCGCTGCCGATGGCCAGGGTACTCACCCCAACACCGGTGATCTGCAGATGGCCTCGCAAAGCCTCGCTGGGCACGGTCAGCACGCTGATGCTTCCCACGCCTGTACCGATCTGAACACCGCGGCCTTCGGCGCTCCCGAGCTACTGGTGGAACGTTGCGGCGGCCTGAGCAACTTCACCTTTGGCGTTCGCCGCCATCTGGAAGAACCGGTGGCCAGCGGCAACAGCCGGAACTGGGAACTGGTGACGGCCGACCGCGTGCAAGGTGGCGAGGGACAGCTGAAGGACTGGAGCATCACCTTCTACGGCCGCTGACCCGCCAGACATCGGCCCCGCCCAATCCTGAATCGCTCCCAAGAACTCTCGCCTCCCAACCACAAAACTTTCTGTTCCCTCTTTGAGGACATCTCCACACATGCGCAAAACACACATAGCCCAGGCCCTGACTCTCGGATTCTCTGCCCTGCTACTGAGCGCATGCGGTGGGGTGAGAACGGCGAGCACGACACGGCATCGACAAGCCGCCTGGCGCCGCAGGATCCCGCCGCATCCAGTGCGGCAGCCTGCAGGGTGCATCCAGTCAGACGCATGAGCCCACGACGCTTGCCCAGGCATCGCCCCTGGCCATCCAGCCCTGTCACCACGCCGGCACCGGCCCCGTCGCCACGCGCCGGCCCCCATCGCCGCACCAGTAGCCGCTGCCACGCCCACTCCCGTCGTAGCACCCAGAGCCTCGTCACGCAGACCGGCGCCTGCTGTCAATCCGGCTCCCGTCACCGCGCCGGCTCCTGTCGTCACCCGACGCCTGTCGCTACGCCAGCCCCGCCGTCACGCCGCCCCCTGCCGTCAAGCCGACTCCCGTCGCCACCCCGGCCCCTGTTGTCACTCCGACGCCTCGTCGCTACGCCGGCGCCCTGTCGTCACACCGCCCCCGCGGTCAAGCCGACTCCTCGTCGCCACGCCGGCTCCTGTCGTTACGCCGACACCGGTCGCCCCTGCCTCCCGTGACGAACCCGGCCCCGCGCCCAAAACCGAATCCGGTGGCAACGCCGTCACCCGTGCCAGCCCGCCAGCTCCCCACCACCGGTGGCACCACGCCGCCCAGCAAACCCTGCTCGGGTGGCGTCACGCCGCCGGCGCCGGTCACGGCACCCGCTGCATCGCCCACCCTGCCCCGACGACGGGTATCTCCACCCGTTGCCACGCCGGCTCCCGTGAAACCGGTCAACAGTGGCAACAACGGCGGTGGCAACCAGAACGCCCGCCCCGCGCCGCCTGAACTGGTCAGCTGGTCGGGATGCTCGCTGAAATACCATCGTCCGCAGGGGCAGCCCGAGATCGGGACCGGGGCCGATCTGCTCAAGCCCCAGCAGTGGCACCTGAAGAACCTGGGCAGCATCGAAGGCAAGCGTTACACGCGCATCAAGGCCGGCGAGGATCTGAACGTGGAAGCCGCCTGAACAGCGGTCTCAAATGGCGATGGCATCCGTGTGGCCGTGGTCGATGACGGCCCGGACATGACACACCCGGATCTGCGGCCGAACATACGTCGACGGCAGCCACAACTACCGCCGCCAGTCGCTGGGCGAGAACCGCCACAGCAGCCGGATCGCCGGCCACAAGGACTGGCCGGTACCCTGCACGGAAGACGATTCGCACGGGACCTCGGTGGCGGGTATCATCGCGGCAAGGGACTACAACGGCATCGGCGGTTCGGCATCGCACCACGCGCCAGCCTGGTAGGCTACAACCTGCTGGCCTTCGGGGACGAGCGCAACATCCTCGACGCTCCTGTCGCGCGACATCGACAAGAACCACATCTCCAACAACAGCGGGGTCCGAACGACGACGGCCAGCTCAACAAAACCTGCCAGCGGCTGGACGGCATTCAACGACGCACTGGCTAAGGGACTGAACAAGGGTCGCAACGGACTGCGTCCTGCATGTCTTCTCCGGGTGGCAACGGGGCCTGAGGGGACTATTCTCGGCCGATTCCGCCACCAGTTCGCGAGGCGTCATCACCGTCTGTGCTGTCGACGCCGCCGGGCGAACGCTCGCCCCACAGTGAACGCGGCGCAAACCTGACGGTCTGTGCACCGTCCGGGCGCAGCACGACACCGGCCACGGCCCCCGAAATCACCACCACCGCCGTGAAGGACAAGTACACGGAAGACTTCGGCGGAACCCTCGGCCGCTGCTCTGATGGTTTCTGGCGTGGCGGCGCTGATGTTGCGAGGCCAACCCCAGGCTCACCTGGCGTGACGTGCCGCTGATCCTGGCCCGTACCGCGCGGCAAGTGGATGCCTCAAAGGGGATGGAGCGAACTGCGCAGCCCGCTGGCAGGCGTCACCGGCCACGATGTGTTGCGCTACAGCCAGCCACTCACGGCTTCGGCGTAGTGGATGCCGAGGCCGCCACCCGACTGGCCCGCAGCTGGCAGAGCGTGGGCGGCAGCGCCGAACAGCGCAAATGCGGCCCCTTCCTCATGAACGTGAGCAAGCCCATTCCCGAAGCGTCGACGGTTACACAGCAGCAGGCCGACAGCACACCAGCCTCGATGGATGATGGTTCGGCCGAAGAGCAGTACTCGAGGCGCTGACAGAACTGGCCAACAACCTGACTACAACAAGGCTCCCACCGGCGGGCTGTCCTCGACGATCTCTGTGCCGGCCAACTGTAACCTGCAGCACATCGAGCACATCGACGTGAACCTGACGGTGACCGGCCACAACGGCCGGGGTGAGCATCCCAATGCAGGCGACCTGCAGATCGCACTGGCCAGCCCGCTGGGCAAGGTCAGCACCCTCGCCGCCGCCTCACCCCGCACCGAGAAGGATGAGGACGGCGAGCTGAAGATCCTGGCCCGTCAGGGGCTGCAGGACTTCACCTCGGCGTGCGCCGACACCTGAAGAGCCGGTAGCCGCCGGTGCCAACCGCACCTGGACTCTGTCGGTCGCCGACCGCGTGCAAGGTGGCACCGGACAACTGAAGAACTGAGCATCACCTTCTACGGGCGATAGGCTGCAAAAGCACCATGCTGACGGTCATGTCCAGCTGGACACCGTAAAAACCGTCGGCACGCCCGGAACAGGGCAGTACAAAACGGCATAATAGCGAGTGGCCGAACGCCGCTGCTGGGATCCACGGGAGACTGCAGGCGCGGGCCCTGCAAAAAAGGGTCGGCTGGATCCGTATGACACTGAACGTCCGTATGAATCTGCCCGCCGTCCGGTGTTCGGAGGAGACGGATCCGAGCCGAGAAACCGCTGAAGAACCGACTGCGACGTGAGCAATCAAATCCTTCGATTAATCATATAGTTATTGATTCAATCTAGAAATGATCTCACATTTCGGGGCGCTTCGCAAGGTTGCGCTTTCGAGACAGTGCAAAAACCAACATTCGCTGCCGCCTGTCGGCTGCCCTGCTCCAGACATCTTCCTGTCGCACACCATGACTTTCCCTGCCGCTTCCCAGTCCGCTCAACCGGCCTCTGTCCTGCCCCAGCCCACCGTGGTACGAAGGGAAGACTACCGGGAGCCCGACTGGCTGGCGGATGGACTGGTGCTGCATTTCGCCCTGGACGCCCAGGACAGGTGGTGACGGCGGCATGCCGCTATCGTCGCCGCCCGGGCGCAGCGGCCGATGCCCCGCTGCGACTGGACGGCGAGGCGCTGGAAAACCCCTGGGCGTGGCCATTGACGACCAGGTACTGCCGCCGGAGGCCTGGGTGCAGGACAAGGGCCAGCTGGTGCTGAGCAACCTGCCCGAGCACTTCACGCTGCACACCCAGGTGCGCATCCATCCGTCGGCCAATCTGGAGCTTTTCCGGCCTGTACGCCACCGGCAGCGCCCTGCTCACCCAGTGCGAGGCACAGGGCTTCCGGCGCATCACCTGGTTCCAGGACCGGCCGGACGTGATGACCACCTACCGGGTAATCCTGCAAGCGCGCCGCGCCCAGTACCCGGTGCTGCTGTCCAACGGCAATCTGCTGGCGGCCGACGCACCGGCAGCGGCCGAGCGCGTTCCACCCTGTCGGTCCTGACGCTGCCGGGCCACTGACGGCGACTGGGCATGAGGCCGTCTGGGAAGACCCGTTCCAGAAACCCTGCTACCTGTTCGCGCTGGTGGCAGGCAATCTGGCCGTGAACGAGACCCGCCACCGGCTGGCTTCGGGACGCGAGGTGCTGCTGCAGGTCTGACCGAACCCGAGCAGATCCACTGCGTCACCGACTTCTAGCTGCGCAGCCTGGAAAAGGCCATTGCCTGGGACGAACGCCGCTTCGGGCTGGAGCTGGACCTGGACCGTTTCATGATCGTGGCCGCGCCCGACTTCAACATGGGGGCGATGGAGAACAAGGTCTGAACATCTTCAACGCCAAGTACGTGTTCGCCGACCTTCGTGGCCACCGACACGGACTCTCGAGTGGATCGAGTCGATCATCGGGCATGAATACTTCCACAACTGGACCGGCAACCGCGTCACCTGCCGCGACTGGTTCCAGCTGACGCTGAAGGAAGGGCTGACGGTGTTCCGCGACCAGAATTCACCGCCGACCAGATGGCTGCCGGCGTGGACGCCCAGGCCGCCGGCAGCGTGCGGGCCGTTCAGCGCATGGGCAACGTGCGGGTGCTGCGTCAGGTGCAGTTCGCCGAAGATGCCGGCCCGATGCGCCACCCCATCCGCCCGGACAGCTATCAGGCCATCGACAACTTCTACACCGCCACCGTCTACGAGAAAGGTGCGGAAGTCATCCGCATGCTGCGTAGACGCTGCTGGGCGGACGGCTTCCGGCGCGGCATGGACCCTGATTTCGAGCGCCACGACGGCCAGGCCGTGACCTGCGAGGCCTTCGTGGCCGCCATGGCTGAGTGCTAACGGGCGCGACCTGGGCGTTCCTGCGCTGGTACGCCACCGCCGGCACACCCAGCCGCAGGTGCGAAGCAGTACGATGCCGCAAACAAGCGGCTGGTGCCGTCGCTGACACAGCTGCTGCCGGACGCCGAGGCCCATGCGATGCCGGCTGGCGAGCGTGCGCTGCACTCCCGGTGGACGTGGCACTGCTTGCCCGCGACAGCGGCCAGGTGCAGCAGCGCCGTCTGCTGGAGCTGACAGCCCCGCAGCAGGACTTCGTCTTCGAGGGCGTGGAAAGCAGCGATGCCCGGGACCGATGCTGTCGCTGCTGCGGGACTCTCTCCGCGCCGGTGGTGGTGGATCACTACAGTGACGAGGACCTGGCCTTCCTGCTGCGCCACGACGACAACCTGTTCAATCGCTGGGAAGCCGGCCAGCAGCTGGCCGAGCGCGCCCTGCTGCAGGCCATCCGCCAGGGCGATGCCCAGGCGACGCTGAAAGCGCTGAGCGACGCACTGGCCGCCACCCCGCCGGATGCGCGGCTGGACGACGGGCTGCGCCAGCAGTTCCTGATGCTGCCCGAAGAAAAAGCGGCTGGCCGAACAGCTGGAGCCGCTGGATCCGTCCTGCTGCGTACCCGACGTCTGGCCGCACTGCGCACCCTGGTGCAGCCGCTGGTGCCCTACCTGCAGGACGTGGTGGCCCGCCAGCATTGGCGTGCCGACTATTCGCTGGCCGTCCCGAAGTGGGCAGCGCGCGCTGGCCAACACGGCCCCTGCAACTGCTCACCCTGGTGGGTGCCGACGGCGCGGCACAGCAGGCGCGTGCGCAGTTCGAGGGCGCCAACAACCTCACCGACCGGCTGGGTGCGCTGCAGGCCCTGGTGCAGTGCGATCCGGATGATGCCGACTGGGCGCTGGCGCGCTTCGAGGACATCTACCGGAACGAGACCCACGTGCTGGACAGTGGTTTGCCGTGCAGGCCTCGCATGCACGGCACGCACCAGCCCACGCTGGCACGGGTGCGCCAGCTGATGCAGCACCGGGATGGAACAGCCAGAACCCCAACAAGGTGCGCGCCCTGCTCTACACACTTCTTTGCCGACAACCTGGCCGAGTTCCACCGTCCCGATGGCGAGGGCTACACGCTGTAGCGTGACGAGGTGCTGCGCGGCTGGACCGCAGCAACCCGCAGCTGGCCGCCCGGGATGGCGCGCACGCCTCGACCGCCACCAGCGCTTCGTGCCGGTGCTGGCACAGCAGATGCACACCGTGCTGGCACACGTGGCCCACGAGGCCCCAGCCGCCCGACGTGCGTGAAGTGATTGCCAGGAGTTGGTGCCCTGACCTCGTCTTCACAGCCAGCGCACCCGTTTCGTGGTGCGCTGGCTGGCAGATACGTTCGGAGGAGCCCCTGGGGCGCCCTGAAAAGCCCTGCCGATTTCACGTTCCGGAGTTCGTCCATCATGAAGAAACACATCAGCCTCACCCAGTACCTGGTGGAGGTGCAGCGCCAGAAGGGATTGATTCCCGGCGAGCTGCGCCTGCTGCTGGAAGTGGTGGCCCGCGCCCGCAAGCGCATCAGCCAGGCTGTCGGCATAGGGAGCCCTGAGCAACAATCTGGGTGACGTGGGCACCCAGAACGTGCAGGGGGAAACCCAGAAGAAGCTGGACGTGATCGCCAACGACACGCTGCTGGAAGCCAATCTGTGGGGCGGGCAGCTGGCCGCCATCGCCTCCGAGGAGATGGACAATGCCTACACCATTCCGGACCGCTATCCGAAGGGTGAATTCCTGCTGCTGTTCGACCCGCTGGATGGTTCCTCCAACATCGACATCAACTCGATGGTGGGCACGATCTTCTCGGTGCTGCGGGCGCCCGAAGGCGTGGAGCATGTCACCGAGAAGGACTTCCTGCAGCCCGGCGCGCAACAGGTTGCGGCCGGCTATGCCATCTATGGCCCGTCGACCATGCTGGTGCTGACCGTGGGCGACGGCGTGGCCGCCTTCACGCTGGACCGCGAGATCGGCGCCTGGTACCTGGACCGAGCGGAACTACCGCATCACGCCGGACACGAAGGAATACGCCATCAACGCTTCCAACAGCCGGCACTGGTATCCGCCGGTCAAGCGCTACATCGACGAGCTGCTGGCCGGCAGAACCGGTCCGCGTGGCAAGGACTACAACACGCGCTGGATTGCCGCCCTGCTGGCCGAGATCCACCGTATCCTGAACCGGGGTGGCGTCTTCATGTACCCTGGCTGACCAGCGCAACCCCGCCAAGCCCGGCCACCTGCGCTTCGCTGTACGAGGCCAACCTGATGGCACATGCTGATCGAGCAGGGTGGCGGCGCGGCCACCGACGGTCGCCAGCGCATCCTGGACATCCAGCCCACCGGATCGCACCAGCGCGTTCCGCTGTTCATCGGCGCCCGCGAGGAAGTGGAACGGGTCACCTCCTACCACCTGCAGGCCGATCAGGCATGAACTTCACCGTCCTGCTGGCCCGTCTGGCCGCCCAGATCCTGCTGGGCATCGCCGTCTTTCTGTGGGGCGCCATCGCCGTGCTGGACCCCGCGCGCGGCGATGCCCGCTGGGTCATCGGCCTGGGGGCCGCCCTGGCACTGGCCGCCCCGCTGCGCCCGGGTCGAGGCGGCGCCTGTCTCTGCGGCCGCCGTGGGCCTGGTGCTGCCCATCGGCATGCTGGCACACGACAACGGCGGCTCACCATGGCTGTGGGCCCTGTTGGCCCTGGTGACCTTGGCCACGGCCAGCTGGGTACGAAACGGGCATGAGGTGAAGCAGGGCTGAGGCTGCCGGGATGCGGCCGTTCTGCCAGCCGAGCAGTGCCTCAGGAGTCTGAACAAAGTCTCGCAGCTCGGCATGATGCCCAGCGAAAACACCTGCTCAAGGCCAGCACACAAGCGCATCCTCAAAACCGGCGGGTTACTTTTGTCGCCTGAAGCCCGATCTGGCCTGGATGAAGCGGCGATGGATGGCTGGCGTGCTGAACACCACGGACAGCATGCGCGCGACCTGCATGGCGGTCACCATGGCCACCCCCAGGTCCAGCGCGCGGGCCGTCAGCGTCATCTCGGCAATACCGCCGGGCATCAGCCCCAGAATGAGTGATGGTGCGGACATCCCCACGAGCGGCGAAAGGACCATCCCCAGCCCGACGGTCAACGCAATGCTGACCAGCGTGAAGACACAGGCAGCCGACAGTAGCCGGGGAGCACAGCGCAGGAAATCCGGGCGGTATCGGTCACCGAACGACCACCGATGCAGAGCCGACTGGCCCACGAGACCCAGCGCGGCAGATCGGTATGCGGCAGCAGCTGCACAGGTTCACGGCTGCCACGAACAGCAGCGCCCCCAGCAGCCACGCATTGGGCAGACGCACGCGCAGAAAGAACCCGACCGACACTAGACTGCCCAGCATCAGCGGCAGCAGACTGCCCCAATGCACATCCCGGGCAGCACCCCGCAGATGGGAAGCATCGCCCAGCCACTGCACGCCGAAGGGCACCAGCGCCACGACCAGCAGCACCCGCACACTCATGCACCGTGGCCACATGGTCTGCCCGGGTGCCATGACGATGCGCCATGTTGACGATCTCGCTGGCCGTGCCGATGGCCGACGAGAACCAGGCCGTCCCCACATCCAGACCGCCAACGCGGTGATAGAACCAGCAGCCGACGACCGCCAGCACCTGGGCATCAGGATGCCGGCAAGAATGAGCCCCCAGTGCGCGCCAGGCTCTGCATCACCTCGGCCGAGAAATACAACCCCAGCGACAGCCTCGATGACCCAGCGCCCGAACTTGTTGAAGGGCGCCGGGCACGGGTGGGCATGCGCACCACCCGGGTGGCCGCCGTGAGAAACAGCGGCCCAGCAGCCAGGGCAATGGGGTGCCCATCCAGACCGCCAGGCCGGCACCCACCAGAGCGATGCAGAGGCCGCGGGCGACGGGCTGCCAGGGCTGCTGCGCCGGATGAGCCGAGCCACAGCGCTCATCCCCGTTTTGCTTTCCATCGGCGGATCAGTGCAGGAAGCACGAACACGGCGACGGCCAGCACCCAGAACGATATCGTGACTGGACTGGAGAACAGGATCGAAACGTCACTGTTGGAGATGGCCAGCGCACGACGCAGGTTCTGCTCCATCATCCCCCAGCACCACGCCCAGGATGAGCGGCGCAACTGGCAACCCCGCCTTGCGCAGCAGGTATCCTACAGCACCGATCCCCAGCATGAGCAGCAGATCGAGCGTCGAGGCATTGATCGAATAGACCCCAATGAAACTGACGCAGACGATACCCGGCATCAGAATCCAGGGTGGCACGGCCAGAATGCTGGCAAAGACCCGCACCAGGGGCACGTTCATGATGAACAGGATGACGTTGGCCACGGCCAGCGAAGCGATCAACCCCCAGACCAGCTGGGGCTGCGCATCGAAAAGCACCGGGCCCGGCGTGATGTTGTAGAGCGTCAGCGCGCCCATCATCACCGCTGTCGTACCCGAGCCGGGAACGCCCAGCGTCAGCATGGGAATGAAGGAGCCGATGGCCGCGGCATTGTTGGCGGACTCAGGGGCCGTCAGCCCACGCATGTCACCCTCGACCGAACTTTGCATCTGCCCCTCGACGCTCGCCAATGCGTTTCTCGTTGGCATAGGCAATGGCAGAAGCGACGCTGGCCCCGGCCCCGGGCAGAACCCCCAGGCCAAAGCCTGTCAGACTGCTTCGCATCACGGTGGGCCAGGTAAAGCGCAGTTCCTGCAGATTGAAGAGCTTGCGATCACCTGGCGGAACCGAGATGGCAGCCCCTGCGACGGCCCGTTCCAGCATCTGCAGCAATTCCGTGATGGCGAACAGACCGATGACCACCACCACGAAGTCGATGCCATCGGCCAGATGCGGCACATCGAAGGTGAACTGGATACACGCCGGAATTGGCATCCACGCCCACGGTCGAGATGGCCAGTCCGATGGTAGTGGCCAGGATGCCCTTGACGGGATCCTCCCCAGCAGCCCTGTCAGACAGCAGAAAGCAAAGACCATCAGCACGAAATATTCAGCCGGCCCGAAAGCCAGTGCCCATTTCGCCAGTGCCGGCGCCAGCGCCACGATGCCGAAGAACGCCACCAGGACCCCACGAACGACGCCCAGGCCGACAGGGACAGCGCCACACTGGCCATACCCTGCGCGCCAGCGGATAGCTGTCGAGCGGTCATCACCGCTGCGGCATCACCCGGCACGTTGATGAGGATGGAGGCAATACGTCCACCATACTCCGCCCCACTGCAGACGGCCGCCAGCAGGATCAGCGCGGTCTCTGGCGGCAGGTTCATGGCATAGGCGATGGGGATGAGCATGGCCACCCCTGTTGATGGGCCCCCAGTCCCGGCAGCAGCCCCACCACCGTACCGGAAGAAAGCGCCCAGGCGGCAAAGCCCAGGTTCATGGGCGCAAAGGCCACGCCGAAGCCCCGCCCAAGTTGAGAAAGCACCTGACTCACAGCCATGCCTCCAGGATTCCCGGCGGCAGGACGACATCCAGGCCGCGATCAAACAGCAGAAACAGCAGAACGCTGCCCACCACGCCGGCTGTCAGCGTCTTCACCCAGCTTCCGCCGAACAATCGGCCGACCAGGCACACCATCAACGCCGTGGCCGGAATGAAGCCCAGGGGCTCGAACACCACGGCATAGGCAACCAGCACCAGCACAACGGCGAGGATTCGCCCCAGAGCCCCGGGTGGCAAGGGCTCGGCATGGCCGCCGCCCTTGAGCAGCAGACGGACGCCGCACAAGGCCATGATGGCGGACACAACCACGGGGAATGCGGCGGGGCCGAGGGGTTCATAGGCCACCGGCGCCTGAAGGCCGTAGCCAAACCAGAGCATGAAAGCCGCCAGCGACAGTGCACCGAGGCCCAGGATGCGATTGTTCATGGCGCCTCCGGTGCTCAGGGCTCCTGCACCAGGCCAAAGGACTTCGCCAGATCCGCGTACTCCTTCACCCGTGCCTGACGCAGGCATCCAGTTCCTTGCCCGTCATCGAGGAACGGGTATAGACCCTGCTGTGCGCGCAGCTTGGCAAAACCCTCGGTTTGCATGGTCTTCCAGGGCCTGCTGCCACCACTGATAATCCTCGTCCGACACCTTGGGCCCCATGCTAGCTTTCACGGATGATGGGCCATTCGATGTCATAGCCCTGCTCTTGGCAGTTGGCACATCCTTCAGCCGGCCTGGCAGGCGTTCACCGCGAAAGACCGCCAGAACCTTGATGAGGGCCCCGCCTTCGAGCTGCGCAGCGGCCTCAGCAGCATCACCCATGAAGACCTGGACATGATTGCACGCAAGGCGGTGATGCCTTCCCCACCGCCTTCAAAGGCCACGAAGCGCATCTTGCGAGGATCGACACCTGCTGCTCGAGCAGTCAGCGCTGCCTTCATCCAGTCCTGGCTGCCGACGGAGCCTCCCGTTCCGAACACCACGGCCGCAGGATCCTTCTTCAGGGCATCCGCGAGGCGCGCCCAGCGTCTTATAAGTTGAGTCATCGCGTACGACAACGACACCATAGTCGGCGCCGATAGCAGCCAGCCACCGCACATCATCGACAGGTAACGACCAAAACTTGCCCTGCGCCAGATTCAGCAGCGAACCACCAGAGAACGCCACGATGGCCCCGCCTTCATCCGGGCGCTGGGCCACGATATTGTTGTAGGCCACAGCACCCACGCCACCAGGCATGTAAACAATGCGCATGGGACGCTTGAGTACCCCCCCTTCCTTCAGGGACGTCTGTGTCAGCCGGCAGGTGAGATCGAAACCTCCCCTGGCTTTGCAGGTGCCACACTCGGGACGGCGCGGTTCGGCGGCATTGACCGTGGGCGACGTGGCCAAAGCTCCCAGAGAGACCACCAAGTGCCATGACGCCGACACGCAGCCCGGAATAAAAACTTGCGCATGACGCCACCCGCACAGAAGCGTGCGGGTGTGGTGCGTGGGCAGCGGATCACCGACAGCAGGATGAATGTCGATCGAAACATCGGGGTGTATCTCCTCTCATGAGCACCGATCGTGCATGGCTCGTGGCTTACACAGACCGATCCGCGCAGTTTAGAGCGAGAAATGCCTTCACCAGTCCCACTCCTGTTGGCGGTTACCTGATACACCGCACAGCACGCGATCACCGAGAGAGCGCACCGCTCACCCACTACCATCTTTTTCGAACGACCAAGATGTCGACATCACAGCCCGCCCGCTGAACAGCACTTTTTCCCCACCGACGATAGGAAAGCTCTGCCCCGAGATTAGAGAGCCCCCTGCCCCTTCTTTTCCCGAGCAGGGACAGGCTTTGCGGTTCTGGCGGCATGAAGTTGGAACTAAGCTGTTTTTTCCATGAGCAGCTTTCCAACCAGGCTGCATGGTGCAGCCCTACCAGAGGTGAACGATGACAATCCTGGCACACGTGACCGCGTGCCTGACGGCTGCTGCACTGGCCATCCTGCTGGCCGCATGCGGCAGTGGCAGCAGCCAAGACGACACCCCTGTCGATACCAAGGCACTCTCGGGCACCACGCCGGCGGCCACGACAAAGCACGCCACCAAGGCGGATGCAGCCCAGGCTGGAGATACGGAGCAGGCCAACGCGGCTGCACAGGCCGGTGACGCCGCACAGGCTGCCAACACCACTCAGGCCGCCGACGCCGCTGGCTGCCGCCGCTGCCCCGGCAAGCCCTGCCAACGCGGAGTCTGCTGCAGCCCCTGCCACCGATGCCTCCGGCACGATCAGCTCAGCCACGGCTGCAAACCGCACGGCGGTAGCCGATACGGCGGCCAACACCGTCACCCAGGCCGCGCTGCAGACGGCCCTCATCTCGGCTGCCGGTGTGCGCGGCGATGCGCTGCTGACCATGCTGGATCAGAAAGGCTGCCTGAACCTTCATCACGCCACGTCGTACAACGGCACACGCATCACGACGGGACAGCCGCTGGAGCTGCCGGAGCTTCGCGCGGATACGGGTCTGAACCCCAGCAACTATCAGAAGACGACCCCGAACAGCCCGGCTTGCAGGGTCCGTTTGCCGCGCTGGGCAACATCATATGCGATGCCCAGTACTACCAGTACCATGCCGCCGCACCGGGCGAGTATTCGCTCGAGCGTGGGCAGCGCCGCACCCGCGGCATCAGTATCTGGGCGAGAAGATTCTGCGAGGGTTCACTGGCCAGCGCATTTCGCGTCCCTGACGGTCACGGCAGACTCTGCCTCGTTGGGTGATGTTGTCACCAGCCCCACCCATGACGGCAAGTCGCAGATCAGCGGCGTCGGTGCGCCCTTCAGCTTCCGGCTGGACGGTGTGGCCTCCTACGGTCTGCTGAAGCAGTGGGGCACAGGTGGGCCTGGCCAAGCTGCTGCTCTTGAAGGGGACTCCGACCAGCAGGCCAAGCTGTGCTGGAACGGCTGAGCGCCCGGATACCAAACGCCTGCAGTGCGTCGTCTGGCAGGCACCGGCCAACTGGCAGCAGCGGCCCAGCAACTGCAGGTCGTTGACCCAGATACCTCGTCGACGACCGTTCAGTCCATGAAGGCGAGGAAAGGGCTTCAGTACTGGCGTGGTCGTTTCCGCAGTGACGGACTGAGCGTTTTCCGTCTGTGAAGCCCGCGCCCTGGCGCGGCTTCTCCTCACTCTGAACGTCATGCGTACGCTCCTGGCATCCAGGTGAAGGATGCGGCCGATCCCGTAGAGACTGACCCGCAGGCCGCTGTGGCGCTTCGGGCCAGGGTTTTTCTGATGACATTCAGCGCAGCAACTGCGCAATGGCCTGGCTGGCCGCAGCCAGGCCCATGCTGGCGGTGACGGTTACGAGCGAACCGTAGCCGGCGCAGGCCAGCGGCATGCCGCCGCCCTCGCCCTTCGGGCGGGTGCCGGCAATCTGTTCAGGCGAATGGATGGCCGGCACGCCAAGGGAAGGATCGCCCCTGCGACGCCGGCGTGACGAGGGCGGAAATCTGTGCAGCCTGAGCCGGCTGCGCGTCCTGAGTCTCGCAGGTGGCATGGCGCGCCTTCGCCTTCCTGCGCCTGGCTGTGGGCCGTCGCGTTCAATGTTTCAGCATGGCTGGCCGAAGACGGCATCGCTGTGCCATCCCCGCGCGGGAAACCATGATGCCGGCGCAACCGTGCACGCACGGCCGACAGCAGTGCATCCCCGTGGTACGGGAAAGGTCTTCCACCCAGCAGCTGCAGGGGGATCAGCGCGCCCGCCAGCCGCACCGCAGGCGATGACGGGCTTGCCGTTCGCCACGCACCGAGGCAATCAGCGACGCCTTGGCCGCCACGGCATCGATGGCGTCGATGACAAGATCGGCGTCCGCAGAGATCAGCTTCTCTTCCTGGCCGGGCTCGATGAATTCATCGACAGGATGCACGGAGACGTCGGGCGAGATGTCGCGGATGCGCTGCGCCATCACCTCGACCTGGCCGCGCCCAGTGTGCTGGTGAGCGCAGGACCCTGACGGTTGATGTTGGACTCGGCCCATGGTCCAGGTCGATGAGGGTGAGGCGCCCCACCGCTGCGCGCCAACGCTCAGCCGCCCAGGGAGCCGACACCGCCAATACCGACGACGACAACGTGGGGACTGCCAGAGCCGCTGGCAGCCGGCTTCTCCGTAGACGCGGGCGACGGACGCAAAACGACGATCGGTCATGGTGGGGTTCTTTCCCGTTTGGATGGATGGCATAAAAACCCGGCATCACCCCGGGTGGCGGCGCGGCTCAGGATCAGCACGCCCAGGATGACGACGGCCGTGCCCACGATCTGCGAGGCCGCCGCGGGTTACACAGAACGACGGCTCCCAGAAAGATGGTCCAGACCGGGCCGATCATGCCCACCTGCGCCGCCTTGCCCGCCCCCAGGCTGATTGACGGAGGCCGTGGTCAGAAAGAGCGGGAAGACGGTGCAGAAGATGGCCGTCATCAGGGCGATACCCTGCACTTCAATCGGCTGGCGAAACATGTCGCCCCCACCGACCAGCAGCGCCTGGGTGACGCAGAGCACGCAGGCCACCAGGCTGGCCCACGCCGTCAGTCGCATGGGCCCCAGGCGGCGGACCATCTCACCGGCGCCCACCAGGTAGAAGGAATAGCTAGGCAGCTGCCCAGCACCAGCGCGCTGCCCAGCGGCACATTGACCTGCAGACTGCCATCCAGGTCGTGCAGGTAGACGAGGATCACGCCCAGGTAGCTGACGCCCAGCGCCGTCCACTGGGTGCGGCTGACCGGGCGCTTGAGCCAGAACACGGACAGCAGCAGCACGAAGGTGGGGCCCAGATAGAGCAGCACCCGCTCCAGGCCGGCCGAGACGTATTGCAGCCCCAGAAAGTCCAGGTAGCTGGCCAGGTAATAGCCCGAAAAGCCCAGGCCCGCCACGCGCCAGACATCGCCGGACCGCCAGACGCTGTCTGCACGGGGCGTCGTATCGTCGGAATGCCCTGTCGTGCCTGCCGGAGCCTGCCTGCGCCAGCGCTGGCGCGCGGCTGCGCCGTCGCTGCGCCAGGCCACCCAGGCAAAAAGGGGGCAGCCCACATCGTGCGCAGGCCCAGGAAGGTCTCGGTACTGACGCCGTGGCGATAGGCCAGCTTGATGAGGATGCCCTTGCAGGCAAACAGCATGGACCCCAGCAGGCCATAGAAGAGCCCGAGATGCTCGGGCTTCCAGCGAGAGACAGGCATCAGCGGCTCTTGCCGGTCAGCGAGCCCAGAATGCCGCGCACCAGTGCGCGACCGACCTGCAGCCCACCGAGCGCATCATGCTCAGCGGCGGTCTCCAGCACGGAATCGCTACGACGGCTGGCCGTCTTGCCACTGCTCTTGGTGGTGCTGCCGCTGACGCCACCCAGCAGGCCGTCCAGTGCATCCTGCGAGGAAGCCGCCCGATCCGGCGCTGCCTGCGTCTGTGCCCCGGCCTGGCCGCTGCCGCCATGGTTGCCCCAGCCATCCATGCCACCGGCACCAGCCGCCCCGCCTTTGGAGGCGCCTGCCCCACCTGCTGCCGCACCGGCAGCCCGGTCGCGCAGCACTTCATCAGGGCGGATTCGCGGTCAACAGCCTGCTCGTAGACGCCAGCCACCGGCGAGGCAGCCAGCAAGGCCTGGCGCTCTTCGGGCGTGGCCGGACCGATGCGGGAGGCCGGCGTGGCAATCCAGACGCGCTCGACGATGCCGGGCGTGCCCTTGGCATCCAGGAACGAGACCAGGGCCTCGCCCACTCCCAGCTCGGAGATGGCTTTTGCGGTATCAAGCGCGGGGTTGGCGCGCATGGTCTCGCCGGCCGTGCGCACGGCCTTCTGATCGCGCGGGGTGAAGGCGCGCAGCGCATGCTGCACGCGGTTGCCCAGCTGGCCCAGCACGCTCGGGCACGTCCAGCGGATTCTGGGTGATGAGTAGACGCCCACGCCCTGAGCGGGATCAGGCGCACCACCTGCTCGATCTTGTCCAGCAGCGCCTTGGGCGCGTCATCGAACAGCAGGTGGGCCTCGTCGAAGAAGAAGACCATCTTCGGCTTAGGCTGGTCGCCCACCTCGGGCAACTGCTCGAAGAGTTCCGGAGCAGCCACAGCAGGAAGGTGCCGTGGAAAGCTGGGCGCGTTCATCAGCTGGTCGGCCATCAGGATGTTGATGACGCCGCGCCCGTCCGGGGCGGTGCGCATCGTGTCCGGGAGCTTCAGCATGGGCTCGCCGAAGAAGCGCTCGGCGCCCTGCTGCTCCAGCGCGTGAGCAGGTTGCGCTGGATGGCGCCGATGGAGGCCGACGAGACGTTGCCGTACTGGTTGGCTGAACTGCTTGGCGTTTTCGCCCTACGTCGCAGCGGCGCGCAGGGTCCTTGCTGTCCAGCAGCAGCAGGCCGTTGTCATCCGCCACCTTGAAGGTGAGGTTGAGCACGCCTTCCCTGCGTGTCGTTGAGGCTCAGCATGCGCGACAGCAGCAGCGGCCCCATGTCGGAGATGGTGCAGCGCAACCGGGTGCCCCTGCTTGCTATAGACATCCCAGAGCGTGACCGGAAAGCCCGTGAACTGCGGCGTGGGCAGGCCGTGCTGCTCCAGCCGGGTCTGCAGCTTAGGGGCTCATCTGGCCCGGCTGGGAGATGCGGGTGAGATCCCCTTCACATCGGCCATGAACACCGGCACGCCGATGGCCGAGAACTGTTCGGCCAGGCGCTGCAGGGTGACAGTCTGCCGGTACCGGTGGCACCGGTGATGAGGCCGTGACGGTTGCCTAGCGCCGGCAGCGCACGGCCTCGAAGGTGTCGTTCTTGCCGATCAGCAGGGGGAAAGGGTGTCGGACATCGAAGGCTCCGGAAAGGGATGGGCCGGGAAGCGGCCGCAGAAGACGCCACAGGAAGGGGCCGATCGCCGGCACAAGACGCGGGGCGAACGGTCGGCTGAATGGTAAAATCGCGCGCTTGGGAAGGGATGAGGCGGCCTCGCGAGCACCCCATGGCGCACATCCCCTTCCAGGGCATTCGGGATGCCTGTCCGGTGGCTCTTGCACGGGCCTGACAGGGCGGATCCCAGCGGTTATCTTAGACCAGAGTACCCGGATGCCGCGCGTGCCCCCGCTCCACCGGCGGCATGCGGCGCTGCCGATGTGATCATTGGAACCCTGCGGCTCGCTGCGCGGAGCGTCACGCCCCGCCACGGGCAACCGCCCCTCAGAGGATCCGAGCATGGCAGGCCATTCCCAAGTGGGCCAGCATAATTCAACACCGCAAGGGCCGCCAGGACGCCAAGCGCGCGCGCTTTCTTCACACGGCTGATCAGATCACCGTGGCCGCCAAGATGGGCGGCGGCGGCCCGGCCATGAACCGCGGCTGCGGCTGGCTGCGAAAAAGCCGCTGACGGCAACACGCCCCAGACACGGTGCAGCGCGCCATCCAGCGCGGCGTCCGGCGTCTGACAGGCGTCAACTATGAAGAAATCCGCTACGAGGGCTGCAGGTGTGCCGGCGCGGCGGTCATCATCGACTGCCTGACCGACAACCGCACCCGCACGGTGGCGAGACGTTCGGCACGCGCTCACCAAGCACGGCGGCAGCCTGGGCACCGACGGTTCGGTGGCCCGCTTCCAGTTCACGCACTGCAGCCAGCTCGTGTTTGCCCCCGGCACCGACGAGGACAAGCTGAGTGGAAGTGGGCCTGGAAGCCGGCGCACAGGACATCCTGTCCAACGACGACGGTTCGCTGGAAGTCATCCCGAGCAGGCGACTTCATCGCCGTGAAGACGGCGCTGGAGGCAGCGGCCTGAAGGCCGAGGTGGCCGAGATCACCATGAAGCCGCAGAACGAGCTGAACCGACCGGCGATGATGCGGGCGAAGATGCAGAAGATCCTGACGCGCTGGAAAACGTCGTACGACGTGCAGCAGGTCTACACCAACGCCGCCATCGACGTGAATGAACGACATGACAGCCCGGAAACGATGCCTGGTGGTGGGTGGCGGCGGACGCGAGCACGCCATCGCGCGCTGGCTCTGGCCCGCTCGCAGCGCCTTGAGACGGTCTACGTGGCCCCCGGCAATGCCGGCACGGCCCTGGGCCAGCATCCGCAACCCGCCGGTCACCAACACGAGACTCTGGCGCTGTTTGCCCGACGCGAGAATCTGCGCCTTCACCGTGGTGGGCCCGAGGCACCAGCTGGCCAAGGGCATCGTCCGATGCCTTCCCGCAAGCAGGGGCGCTCATCTTCGGGCCCACGCAGCGGCGGCCCAGCTGGAAAGCGTCCAGGACTTCGCCAAGGCCTTCGATGAAGCGCCACGGCATCCCCACGGCCGCCTAGCGGGACCTTCACCGACCCGGTAGCCGCTGAGGACTACATCACCCGTCAGGGCGCGCCCATCGTGGTGAAGGCCGACGGTCTGGCGGCTGGCAAGGGCGTGGTGGTGGCCCAGACGGTGGCCGAGGCCCATGCGGCCGTCGACCAGTTCCTGGGCGATGACTTCACCGGCGGCAGCAAGGACGGCAGGACACGGGCGCGTCGTGGTCGAGGCCTTCCTGACCGGCGAGAGGCCAGCTTCATCGTCGATGGCCGATGGCCGCAACGTGCTGGCACTGGCCACCAGCCAGGACCACAAGCGCGCCTGCTCAGCGGCGACCAGGGCCCCAACACGGCGGCATGGGCGCGTATTCGCCCGCCCCGGTCATCACGCCCGACATCCATGCGCGCGCGCTGCGCGAGATCATCCTGCCCACCATCCGCGGCATGGCCGACGAGGGCACGCCGTTCACGGGCTTCCTGTATGCGGGGCTGATGATCGGCAAGGATGGCAGCCTGAACACGCTGGAATTCAACTGCCGGCTGCGGGCGACCCCGAGACGCAGGCCATCCTCCAACCGTCTCAAGACGCCGCTGGGTCAGCTCATCCAGGCCGGCATTGACGGCCGGCTGGACCAAGTGGAGGCCAGTGGGATCGCCGCAGCGCGCTGTGCGTGGTGCTGGCCGCAGCGGCTACCCGGCCCATCCGGAGCTGGGAGACGCGATCGCCGGCCATCCGGCCACGGCAATGCCGAAGGGGCGACCTCTCGTCTCACCACGCCGGCACGGCAGAAAAGACCAGGACGTGACCATGACGGCGGCCGAGTGCTGGGCTGACGGGGCTGGGTGACTCACCGAAGATGGCGCAGACGCGTGCCTATGATGCGTGCGCGGCATCCACTTCAACGGCATGCAGTACCGCAGCGACATCAGCCACCTGGGGCTGCCGGGCCAACCAGCGCCATTCCTGAAGCCGCGTTCCCCGACCGAGGCAGGCCCCTGGCTTTGCCTCGGGCTTCGGGGCCTCGCGCCGCATCCCCCATCCCGCACACTCATCCCCAGAACAATCACCGCGAACCCACAGCCTCGCCCGCTTCTCGGCCGAACATGACGCATCGCCGCCTGGTTCGCCGGGCTGCGATCCCGCATCGTGGCGGGCCTTGAGGACATCGGCGGCGACCGTTTCCTCGCGATGCCTGGCAGCGCGACAGCCCCACCGGCAGCGGCATCCCCGCTGCGTGCTGGACGACGGCAGCTCTTCGAGCGCGCCGGCGTGATGTTCTCCGACGCAGGTCAGCCAGCTGCCCCCACCGCCTCGGCCAACTGGCATGCAGCTGGCCGGACGCAAAGCGCGGGCCACGGGCGTGTCGCTGGTGCTGCACCCGCGCAACCCCCACGTGCCCACCGTGCACATGCAGACGTGCGCCTTCCAGCGCGCTGGCGCCCCACGCCGAGCAGGACGTGTGGTGGTTCGGTAGCGGTATGGACCTCACGCCCTATTACGGCGAGGAAGAGGACGCCCGGCATTTCCACCAGGTGTGCTTCGACGCGCTGGCCCCCTTCGGCCCCGAGCACTACCCGACCATGAAGGCCTGGTGCGACCGCTACTTCTTCCTGAAGCACCGGCAGGAGGCCCGCGGCATCGGCGGCATCTTCTTCGATGACCTGAACCAGCCGGACTTCGCCACGGCCTTCGCGCTGACGCGCAGCGTGGGTGACCATTTCCTGGATGCCTACCTGCCCATCGTGCGGCGGCGCATGGACCGTGCCTATGGCGAGCGTGAGCGCACCTTCCAGGCGCTGCGCCGCGGCCGTTACGTGGAATTCAACCTGGTGCTGGACCGGGGCACCCTGTTCGAGACTGGCCTCGGGCGGCCGTACCGAATCCATCCTGGCCTCGATGCCGCCCGGCCGGCTGGCGCCACCAGTACCAGCCCGAGCCAGGCACGCCCGAGGCACGTCTCTACACCGACTTCCTGCCGGCACGTGACTGGCTGGGCGTGGCCTCCCGCATGAACCTCAGCCGTCGTCGTCGCATCGAGCTTCTGGGCGGCAGCTCGATCCCGTCCACATGGCACACCTGGCCCTGGGCCAGGCGGCCATCACCGCCCTGAAGCTGGACCAGCTGGTGCTGATCCCGGCCGGCCATGCCTGGCAGAAGGGCGGCAACCAGGCCGACGGACGGCACCGGCTGGCCATGCTGCGCCTGGCCATCGCCTCCCTGCCCGCCAGCACCGAGGCCAGCCACTGGAAGATCGACGAGCAGGAAGTGAACCGCAACGGTCCCAGCTGACGATCGATCACGCTGAAAGCCTGCGGGAGCACTACGGCCCCGACGACGCGCTGATCCTGGTGCTGGGCAGCGACCAGTTCCGCAACCTCGACACCTGGCATGACTGGCAGCACCTGCTGGATTACGCCCACCTGGCCGTGACGCAGCGCGAGCGTATCCCCCTGTCCGACCTGCCGCCCGACATCGAGAAGCTGCTGGCGGCGCGCGGCACAGGCTCACTACCCGACACGCCCTCCGGCAACATCATGTTCTTCCGGATGCCGCCCGTTCCGCTGTCGGCTACGCAGCTGCGCAAGCAGCTGGCCGCCGGCCAGCCGGTGAGCGGACTGCTGCCGATGGGCGTGGAGGCCTACATCCGGCGGCACGGGTTGTACGGCACCGGCACACCGGAAAAGGGGCAGGACTGATCTTCCCGACCGGGGCCGGCACGGCCTTCGCCAGGTGCGTGACTTCCTGACCGAAGCCAAGGCAGCCGTTGCCAGACGCGTGACGAAACCCGGCCCGTAGAGCCCCGCATCCTGGGCCTGGAGCCCCTCGCAAAAGACGACATCAGCGACCGGATCAGGCCATGCGGGTACCCGCCCGCAGAGCCTGACCGATTCCTCATAGTATGAGCACTGTGCCCTCCGTTCAGTGCCGAACCTTCGAGACCGATAGACCCATGAGCATTTCCGAACTGCAATACCTGGTGGTGGACGCGCTGGAAGACGTGAAGGCGCAGGACATCCGCGTCTTCGACACCGGCCCGCAGCGCAACGCCAAGTCGGCCGCGCTGTCCGACCTGTTCGACCGCGTGGTGGTGGCCACGGCCACCTCAACCGCCAGACCCGCGCGCTGGCCGCGCACGTGCAGGACCGGGCCCGCGAGGCAGGCTATCGGTGGTGTCGGTGGAGGCGAGAAACCGGCGAATGGGTGCTGGTGGATCTGGGCGACATCATCGTGCACATCATGCAGCCTGCCATCCGCGCCTACTACAACCTGGAAGAACTGTGGGGCTCGCACCCGGTCGAACTGCCGCTGCCCCGGCTGTCGACCACAAGGCGACACGCCCGCAAGGATGAGGATGCCCCCAGGGCGCGCAGGCCTGACCGGCAGGCAAGGAGCGCACGGCGATGCTGATCCGCATTCTGGCCGTGGGTCAGCGCAGCCCGCGCTGGGTGGACGAGGCAGTTTCCGACTACCCGAAGCGTTTTCCCAGCGGGCTGGACGTGGAACTGGTGGCGGTGAAGACCGAGAACCGCACCGGTGATCCCACCCGACGCACGGAAGCCGCCACCGCCACGCTGATGGCGCGCGAGGCCGAACGGCTGCGGGCGAAGCTTCCGCCTCGCGCCCGGGTGGTGGTGCTGGACGAGCACGGCGACGATCTGCGCACCACGCGCTGGCAAGACGATTGCAACAATGGCGGCAGGCAGCCGACCCGGTCGCGATCCTGATCGGCGGTCCGGACGGGCTGGATGCCGGCCTGAAGGCCGAGGCGCAGAGCGCATCCGGCTTTCCAGCCTGACGCTGCCACGCGCCCTGGTGCGGGTGCTGCTGGCCGAGCAGCTGTACCGGGCATGGTCGATCTAACGCGGGCATCCTACCATCAGGAGTGACCGACTGTCACGGGCAGATGACGTGACTGGCTGACGGAGACTTCCATCTCATCAGGAGGACATCATGATCTATCTGGCATCGCGCAGCCCCCGCCGGCTGGAACTGCTCAGCAGATCGGCATCACCGAGGTCCGGTTGCTGCTGGACGAGGGACGAAGGCCGGGCCGAAGAACTGGAAGCCATTCGCCCGAAGGAGTCTCCCACGAACTATGTGGAACGGGTGGCGCGTGCCAAGGCCGAGGCCGCCTGGCAGCGGCTGCAGGAACTGCAGCGCCAGGACTTCCTGGCCGAGATGGCAGGGATCGCCCGTGGCCGAGATCGCGGCGACGACGGCCCCGCCACGGCTACGGCGGCGGGCGCCACCTCGAACGGCACCGCCGCTTCGGACAGTCCGTCTGCCACTCCCGCCACTGGGGCCTCCCCTCCACCCGACCTGCCCGGGCAGGGCTGCCCATGGGCGCAGCCGCGACCGGCCGCAACTGGCCTGCCGCCCCACTGCTGGCCGCCGACACCACGGTCGCCGTGGGCAGCCGCATCTGGGACAAGCCACGGATGAAGAAGATGCCCGGCGCATCCTGGAGCTGCTGTCGGGGCGTTCGCACCGGGTGCTGAGCAGCGTGGGGTGGTCGAGTCCGCATGGCGGTGCGCCAGCGCACCCAGGTGTCGCGGGTGCGCTTCCGGCGCCTGACCGATGAAGACATCACCGCCTACATCGCCAGCGGGGGCCGTTCGGCAAGGCGGGCGCCTACGGCATCCAGGGACTGGCTCGCCCGTTTCGTGAAGAAGATCGAGGGCTCGTACAGCAGCATCATGGGTCTGCCGCTCTGTACGAGACGGCCGCGCTGCTGAAGAGGCCATGGCTCCCGCGGCATCGAGAAGAAGAAGAAAGCCTCGGACTGACGGAACGGCGGCGACCGAAGGCGGGCGTGCCTGCGCCCTTCCATCATCAGGGCGGGGGCATCCAGGCGGATGCATCCCGCCCCCGGAGCGAGGCAACACGCCATTGTGTTGCCCTGGTCGACAAAACGTCCATCCGGGCGCTTCAACCCCGGTGCAAAGAGCCGCCGATTTGGCGGCCATGCCCCTGCATGGTGTATATCTGTCAGAAGATATGTCGCCGGAGTGCTCCATGACTGACGCCCCCAAAGAAGAAATCCTGGTAAGTACCACCTCACCAGAGACCCGGGTGGCACTCATCCAGCAGGGGGTTCTGAAGGAATTCAACCTTGACCGTCAGGCCAGTCGCGGCCAGGTGGGCAACATCTATGCCGGCATTGTCAATCGCGTGCTGCCGGGCATGCAGTCGGCCTTCATCGACATCGGGCTGGAACGCTCGGCCTTCCTGCACGTGACGGACCTGTGGCAGTGCCGGATGGATGGGCACAAGACCACCCCCATCGAGAAACTCCTGTATCCAGGGCAGCCGCTGCTGGTGCAGGTCATCAAGGATCCCATCGGCAGCAAGGGCGCCCGGCTCACCACGCAGATCAGCATTGCCGGGCGGATGCTGGTCTATCTGCCACATGACCCCCACATCGGCATTGCGCAGCGCATCACTGACGAGACCGAGCGCAACCGGCTGCTGGAGCGCGTGAAGGTGCTGGCGGCCCAGGGGCACGACGGAAAGACATCGGAAAGGAGGCGGTTTCATCATCCGCACGGTGGCCGAAGGGGCCGAGGACGAGGTACTGATGGCCGACATCCAGTACCTGCGCCGGCGCTGGGCGCAGATCCTGGAGGCCGCGCAAGCCAACGCCAGCGGCAAGCCGGCCGGCAGCCGCCAGCCCGAGCAGCTCTACCACGAGCTGCCGCTGTCGCAGCAGGGTGCTGCGCGCGACATGCGTGGGCGGGCACGCAGTCGATCATCGTGGACGATCCCGAGACGCTGGCCACGATGCGCACCCTCTGCCAGACCTACATGCCCAATCTGGAAGAGAAGCTGCGCCTGCATGAGGGGCAGCCGCTCGCTCTTCGACCTGTACCAGGTGGACGAGGAAGTCGAGCGCGCCCTGGCCCGCCGGGTGCCGCTGAAGTCCGGCGGGTACCCTGATCTTCGACCAGACCGAGGCGCTGACCACCATCGACGCGTGAACACGGGCGGCTACATCAGCGGCCGGAACTTCGACGACACGGTGTCCGCACCAACCTGGAGGACCCACGCAGACGCTGGCGCGTCAGCTGCAGCTGCGCAATCTGGGCGGCATCATCATTGTCGACTTCATCGACATGCACAGCGCCGAACACCGCGAGACCGTGCTTCAGTCCCTGCGCAGCGCGCTGCAGCAGGACCGCACCAAGACCACCGTCAACGGCTTCAGCTCGCTGGGGCTGGTGGAGATGACCCGCAAGCGCACCCGCGACTCGCTGGAAAGGATGCTGTGCGAGCCCTGCACGGCCTGCCATGGCAAGGGCACCATCAAGACGGCCCGCACCGTCTGCTACGAGATCATGCGCGAGATTGCCCGTGAGGCGCGCCAGTTCGATCCGAAGGAGTTCCGCATCCTGGCCTCGCAGCAGGTCATCGACCTGCTGCTGGACGAGAAAGCCCGCACCTGGCCATTCTGGGCGAGAACGTCGGCAAGCCCATCACCCTGCACGTGGAGCCTGCCTACGCGCAGGAAGACTACGACATCATCCTGGCGTGGTGGCAGCTTCTTGGGAGGCAGCGCCCAGTCGATCACGGCCTTGAGGCGCAGCACCCAGCGCCGCTGCCGGTGCTCAAGGGGCAGCGCCCGCCAGTCCACCTGCCCCACCCGGGCCACCGCCTGAGCCACGGTCTCGTCCTTGAGCCGGGCCTCGCCAGAAAAACCGGCAATCAGCCGGTTCCAGGCCGCCTTGTTGCCCCAGTAGTGGCCGATGACATCCTGACAAGAGCGCAACGTGCCCTGCTGCAGCGCCAGCGAGAAGGCAAACTGCTCGATGAGCCGGCGGGGGCAGTCCGTCGCGCACATGGCGTCGCACAGCTGCAAGGCCTGCGCCACCCGTTCGGCTGCCGTACTGGCCGGCAGGCCGATCACCCCAGCATTCCACATCTCGTGCCGGCCAGTCGGCGTGATGCCCTCCAGCGTCCTGCCCGACAGCGCGCGGCGTGTGCGGGTCAGCGTCCGGCTGTTGCGGTCGCCCAGGCGATTCTCGAAGCAGTGCATGCAGGCGGCCCCCGCGTCCAGCTGCCGCACCATGCCCGCCAATGAGCCGGCCAGGAAGGTGTCGGAATCCACGTACAGCAGATGCTGGCCGGGATACTGGCGCACGGCCATGGCCACGGCCTGGATCTTGATCCGCCAGAAGAACTGCTGCGGCCCCTGCCACGCGCTCAGGGTCTCGGCCGTGATGGGAAGAATCTCGACGGCGGCTGCCATGCCGTGCTTCCCGGAAGCGTCCTCGCCCCCATCCTCGGTGGACAGTGCGCTCCGTTCCGTACCGCAGAGCCACCGATAGAAATCCGGGCGGTCAGTCACCACCAGCACCCGTCTGATGTGCGGATCCCGCATGAAGCTGAGCGCCGCGAAGACCGCCTGCTGATGATTGTCGGTGTTGTCACCGAAGGTGAGCAGCAGCAGGTTCATGGGGAAGACCGTGCGTTCGGGACGAAGGAGGCATTCGGCTCGCTGGCGCTCAGCGACGCACGCAGCTGCTCCCACTTCGCCTCGGGAAGAGCCGCCCAATGGTATTTCCAGAACGTGCCGGCCGCATTGAGCCGAGCCAGCGTCAGACCAAAAGCGCCCGTCCAGGAACCCGGCCCGCAGCAGATAGCCACGCACGAACGACCAGCCTGCATGCACGCCGCCCTGCAGGGCCCCGCCACGGCCGCGTGCGCGCAGCGCCTCGGCCCCCAGGAAAGCATAGCGGCGCGCCTTGCTGCGCGCGTCTTCCGGAGAGTCCACACTGTCATGCACCAGGATGCCCTCCAGCACACGGGTCTCGCCATCGCAGACCAGGCTCTCGTGCACCCGTGCATCGGTGAAACGGCCGCGCTGCCGCTCGAAGGGCGCAACACCCGGTCATTGCCCACAGGCCATGGCGGATCACCTCGCCACAGTAGCGGCTGCTGCGCCGCAGCCAGTAGCCGGCCACTGCCGCCTCGGCAGGCGCCTCGCGCAGCACCCGCAGGATCTCGGCAGCCAGCGCATCCGAGACCTGCTCGTCAGCATCAATGGACGGGACCCAGCGATACCGGCAGCGTGCCAGCGCCCGGTTCTTCTGCGGGCCGAAACCCGGCCAGTCAGGCGTCACCTCCACGTCGGCCCCCAGGCCACGTGCAATGGCCACCGTGTCGTCGGTACTGCCCGAATCCAGCACCACGATCTGATCGGCAAAGGACACGCTCTTCAGGCACCGCGCGATGCGATGCGCCTCGTTGCAGGCAATGATGGCCACCGACAGGCCCCCGGGAACCGACAGGCCGTCGGCAGTCACGGCCTCCATCGAGGCACCGGCCAAAGATGCCACCGCAGGCACCTGCACACCAGCAGCGGATACCGAGGAGGGGCCAAGTACGTCACCCTGCTGCATCGAGCGTGACGCCCGTTCACCCCCATCCGGGCGAAGGCTGTCGGGCGAAGCGACACCTGATGGACTGGCAGCATTTGCAGCGGCCCCTGACGCACTGGCCGACATCAACCAGCTGGCCAGCAGCACGTAGGCCAGCAGCGAGATCTGCCGGTCCAGCAAGGAATCGGTCATCGTGAAGGCGGCATAGCTGGCAGTGAACAGCACCAGCATCAGGGCCGTCTCGGTCTGCTGGCCACGCAGGAAGCGCCGGCAACCCACCACCAGCGGTGCCCAGAAGAACAGCACGATGACGATGAGCCCCGGGATGCCGGCTGCCGACAGGCCAGCCAGATATTCGTTGTGCGGTCCCTGGTAGAGCACCAGCGCATCGCGCGCCAGCTCGCCCGTGTCGCGCTGGCGCTGCGTCTCGGCACCAAACCCGTCAAAGCCCACGCCGGTGAACGGCGCATGTCGGGCTGCCCGCAGCGCAATGCCCCACAGCGCCAGGCGCTGCCCCACCTCGCTGTTGTTGTCACCGGCCTGGAAACGCTCATACTGCGGACCGATATCGGCAAAACGTGCGCCCATGTAGTCCGTGGCGCCGGCCAGCACGACGAGGCCCAGCACCGCAGCCAGCACCGGCTGGCGCTGACGCCACCAGGGCCGACGCCCCTCGCGAGCATTCCTTCCGGCCTCCGTACCCTGCCTGGCCGACGACTGTGCCCGGCGACGCAGCCACCACAGCAGCCCCAGCACGGCCAGGGCCAGGGCCACGCCCAGCAGCGCACCACGCGCCTGGGTCAGCGCCACCGCCCCCAGACCGGCCATGAAGCCCACGCCGCCCAGCACGCGCCGCCAGACCTGCGGTCCGCGCAGCACCAGCTGCAGCGAAAACAGCGCCAGCACCGCGGAAAGATCCCCATACTTCAGCGCGCCGCTCCCCACCACGCCAGCCCCCAAGTGCCCGTGCGGCCGGGGATGCCCAGCTGGAAGTACTGCCAGCTGGCCAGCCCCAGCGCCCCCACGGCCCCCCAGTGCAGCGGCCGGCAGCAGCCAGCGATGCATGGCCGGCCCCCGAGCCGGCAGGTTGGACAGCAGTACGCCCAGACCCAGCGCACAGATCAGCACCTGGTCCCAGTCACGCCAGCGCAGCCAGCCCATCTCGATCTGCACGGCAAACAGCGTCGCACAGCCCACCAGCGGCACGGCCATGGCCCAGCCCTCGCGCAGGCGACGGCCCAGTGGCGGCGCTTCAGCCACTGACCACCGATGATGGCCAGCAGGCAGGTCAGCGCCACCAGCGGCGTCTGGACTTTTCGGCACGGCCAGCAGCGTCAGCAGGTAGAGTGCCAGCAGGCCATGCGCGACATTCACCAGAAGCATGTATCAGATCCTCCCGGCGGCACAGGGCGATCGTCGTCGGCCAGCTGCGCCAGCCCCCGTTCGGCCACGGTCGCCCCCGGCTGCCCGCCAGGCGGGCGCGCCGCTCGTTTTCCTCGGCAGCGTCCCGCGCCGCCTCCTGGTGCCACAGATGCAGCACGGTCGTGGCGAAACGCCCGTTCTTCAGACGCCCGCCCAGGTTGAACCAGCGCAGGACCAGATCCGTGTCCTCGAAGCCCCAGCCGGCAATCTTTCCTCGAAGCCATTCATGCGGATGATGTCATCACGCCAGAGCGCCATGTTGCAGCCCCTTGAAGAGCCGCCAGGGCCGCCCCTTCGGATGGCGCCACCAACGCCCGGGCAGGCGTAGCAGGCCGAGCACGTTGTTGATGTCGCCCCGTCGCCAGGCCTGCAGCCACTGCCACGGATTCCAGTCCAGCGGATTGCAGTCGCCCGCCTCGACCTGTGCCGTCAGGCGCTCACTCAGCAGCACCCGGGTTGCCGGCCGTGGCAAATCCGCGCTCGGCCAAGCGCTGAGTGGCCTGCACGAAGTCCGGCCGCAGCGCAGTCCCCATCGACAAAGACCAGCAGATCTCCCGCGCTTCACGAATGGCACGGTTTCGCGCTGCACTGAGCCGAAACCCCTCGTCGGCTGCCAGCAATGCAGCAACCGTTCACCCAGGCGCTCGCGCCAGCGCGCCACCACCTGGACGGTCTCCGGTCCCGAACCGTCATCGGCCACCAGGACCTGCAGTGGCATTTCCTGCTGGCGCGCGACGCTGGCCAGCACCCGGTCCAGCGCACGCGGCCGGTTGTAGGTGGAGATGATCAGCGAGACCGTCGGACGGCCTTCACGGCGTGCCGCAGGGCGTACCCTGCAGGTGATGGTCCATTACGTCAGCGTTCCCCGGCATGCAGGCGCGCGTACAGCCCGCCCCGTTCGATCAGCTCGGCGTGCGTGCCGGATTCGACAATGCGGCCGTCATCCAGCACCAGGATGCGGTCGGCCTTCTCGATGGTGGAGAGCCGGTGCGCAATGATCAGCGTGGTCTGGCCATGCATCAGCTCGTCCAGCGCCGCCTGCACGAAGCGCTTCGGACTCGCTGTCCAACGCCGAAGTGGCCTCGTCCAGCACCAGGATCGGTGCGTTCTTCAAAAAGCGCCCGGGCAATCGACAGCCGCTGCCGCTGGCCGCCCGAGAGCCGGATGCCGTTGTCGCCGATCATCGTGTTGATGCCATCGGGCAACGACGCCACGAACTCGGTCAGATAGGCCGCATCCAGCGCCGCCCGCACATCGGCCTCACTGGCGCCCCGCCGACTGCCATAGGCCACGTTGTTGGCAATGGTGTCGTTGAAGAGCATCACCTGCTGGCTCACCCAGGCAATCTGCCGGCGCAGGCTCTCCAGCTTCAGCGACTCGATGGGGATGTCGTCGAGCAGGATGCGCCCGTCCGTCACCGGTAGAAGCGCGGGATGAGATTGGCCAGCGTGGTCTTGCCGCCGCCCGAGCCCCCACCAGCGCCACCGTCTCGCCCGCCTTGATCTCCAGATCGATGCCCTTGAGTGCCAGGCTGGTGCTGCCCTCGTAGCCGAAAGCGCACGCCTTCGAAGCGCAGGGCACCGCTGGCCCGCTCGATCTCCTGGGTGCCGTGGTCGTTCTCGATGGGCTCATCGATAAAATGGAACACCGCATCAGCCGCCGCAAAGGCACGCTGCAGCTGGCCATTCACGTCGGCCAGGTGCTTGAGCGGGTTCAGGATCATCAGCATCGCGGTCAGGAACGACACGAAGCCGCCCACCGTGGTGCGGTCCTGCTGCGACTGGTAGAGCGCCAGCGCAATCACCAGCGACACCGCCACCGCCGCCATCACCTGCGTGATGGGCACCAGCAGCGACGAAGCCACCGTCATCCGTCGCGCAAAGCCCTGCAACTGCCGGCTGGCCGCCGCGAAACGGCTGCGCTCGTGCTCCTGCCCTGCATAGACCTTGATGACCGGGTTGCCATGGATGGCCTCGCCCACCACACTGGTAAGCTCGCCGGTGTAGCGCAGCTGCTCACCCGACAGCCGCCGCATGCGACGCGAGAACGCGCCAACGGCCAGCGCCACCATCGGGATCAGCGCGAAGGCGATCATCGTGAGCTGCCAGTTCAGATACAGCAGCCAGCCCAAAAGACCCAGGATCACGCAGGTATCGCGCACCATGATCACCAGCACCGAGGCCAGCGACTGCGTGACGTTCTGCACGTCGTTGACCAGCCGCGCAATGATGGTGCCCGCCGAATGGGTCGAGAAATAGCTCACCGGCATCTGCACCAGGCGGTCGAACATCTGCTTGCGCAGGTCGTACAGCACCGAGTTCGACACCTCGTTCATCGCGTAGTTCATGGTGAACGTGAACATGCCGCGCCCCACGAAGAGCCCGATGATCATCAGCGGCGCCGTCCACATCAGCTGCGGATTGCCCTTGCCGCCGAAACCGTCGTCCAGCAGGTGCTGCATGATGGCGGGCAGCGCCGTCTCGGTCGAGCCGGTCAGCATCATCGCCACCACCCCCAGCGCAAATACCCGCCAGTGCGGCCGCACATAACGGAACAGCCGCGCCAGCAGCACCCGCTCGCTGGAGGGCTGCCGGATGGTGGGATTCTCTGCCGGTTTGGCTGCCGCCTCCGTGCCCGCCTTGTCCGGGCCGGATGCCTTGACGGTGGCCTCGTCCGTCCGGTCTGCCTTTTCCTTGTCCTTCGCCAAATCAGCTCCGCTCATCGATAGCGCATCTCGACCCGTGCCTCGGTCAGCCAGCCCTTCAGGCCAGCCAGCAAGGCGTCATCAGGTCGCACTGCCCATTGGTGTCCCAGCCGCAGAACGGCGGTCGCACTGTCACTGTAATAATGAATTTCCACCGGACAACCCTCGCCCTGGCTTCCATCCACCCGGTGTGGCATCAACAGCTCCTGAGCCGCGCCGCATCGGGCTTGCCGGCGATGGTCAGCTGCAGCGCCCGGGCATTCTCGCCGCGCGCCGTGCCCAGGTCCAGGATGCGCTCCACCGACAGCCGGTGGCCGCCGCTGTAGTCGTCCTTGGAAAGCTTGCCCTGCACCACCACCAGCTCGTCTTCCTTCAGCAGGTGCTTGTATTGGTCCCACGCCTCCGGAAAGACCGCGATCTCCTCGGTGCCTGTGCCGTCATCCAGCATGACGCGCACCATCTTGCCGCGCCGCGTCATGGCCGTGGACAGGCCCGAGACAATGCCCGCCACCGTCACCGGGTGGACCCGAAATGTTTGCCGACGATCTTCTCCAGATCGCCGATGCGTGTCTTCACGAAGCGGCGCACCTCATCCCGGCAGGCATCGAACAGGTGCCCCGTCAGGAAGTAGCCCCAGTGCGCCCTTCTCTTCCAGCAGCCGCTGGCGGTCGTCCCAGCGCTCAGCCGGCAGCCATTCGCGTGCCGGCGCCTCGTCGGAACCCCGAAGAAGGCGTCATCGAACAGCCCACCCCGACCGGCCGCCTCGCTCGCGCGCCTTCTGCTCGGCCGCCTCCATCGCCTGCGGCACGTTGGCCAGCAGCCGCGCCCGGTCCGGATCCAGCCGGTCGAAGGCACCCGCGCGCACCAGCGCCTCGATGGTGCGCCGATTGATCAGCTTGCGATCGATCCGCTCGCAGAAATCGAAGAGATCAATGAACGGGGCCGCCCGCCCGCGGGCCGCCACCACGTTCTCGATGGCCGACTGCCCCGACCCCTTCACGCCGCCCAGCCCGTAGCGGATGGCGCGCCGGGCCGCCGGCTCGAAGCGATAGGCCGATGCGTTGATGTCGGGCGGCTGCACCTCCACCTGGTTGGCCTGGGCATCACGCACGAAGATCTGCACCTTGTCCGTGTCGTCCATGTCCGACGACAGCGTCGCCGCCATGAACTCGGCCGGATAATGCGCCTTCAGCCATGCCGTCTGGTAGGTGACCACCGCATAGGCCGCCGTGTGCGACTTGTTGAAGCCGTACTCGGCAAACTTCTCCATCAGATCGAAGAGCTGGCTGGCCAGATCCGGATCCTGGCCCTTGGCCGCAGCGCCTTCCATGAAGGTCTTGCGCTGCTTGGCCATTTCCTCGGCCTTCTTCTTGCCCATCGCCCGGCGCAGCAGGTCGGCACCGCCCAGCGTGTAGCCGGCGATGATCTGCGAGATCTGCATCACCTGCTCCTGGTAGACGATGACCCCGTAGGTGGGCTCCAGGCAGTCCTTCAGGTCCGGATGGAAGTAGTCGATGGCCTGCTCGCCGCGCTTTCGCAGGATGAAGTCGTCCACCATGCCCGAGCCCAGCGGCCCCGGCCGGTACAGTGCCAGCACGGCGATGATGTCCTCGAAACGGTCGGGCTGAAGCTTTCTCAGCAGCTTCTTCATCCCGTCACTTTCCACCTGGAAGATGGCGACCGTGTTGCCGTCACGCAGGATCTGGTAGGCCGCCCTGGTCCTCGAAGCCCAGGTTGTCCAGGTCCACCGGCTCCCTGCCCTCGCGCGCGCGCCGCTCGTTCACGTAGCGCACCGCCAGATCGATGATGGTGAGGTTTCGCAGGCCCAGGAAGTCGAACTTCACCAGGCCCACCGCCTCCACATCGTCCTTGTCGTACTGGCTGACCACCGAATCGGTGCCTGGCGCCCGGTAGAGCGGACAGAAGTCCGTGAGCTTGCCCGGCGCAATCAGCACGCCACCGGCGTGCATGCCGATGTTGCGGGTCATGTCCTCCAGCGGCCGCGCCAGCGCGAACAGCTCCGCCACCTCCTCCTCGTTGGCCAGCCGCTCGGCCAGCTGAGGCTCGGCCTTGAGCGCCTTGTCCAGCGACAGCGGCTTGGCCTGCTCGATCGGGATCAGCTTGGAGAGCTGGTCGCAGAAGTTGTAGGGCATGTCCAGCACCCGGCCCGCATCGCGGATCACCGCCTTGCTGGCCATCGTGCCGAAGGTGGCAATCTGCGACACCGCGTCGTAGCCGTACTTGCGGCGCACGTACTCGATCACCTTGCCGCGGTTGTCCTGGCAGAAATCGATATCGAAGTCGGGCATCGACACCCGCTCGGGGTTCAGGAAGCGCTCGAACAGCAGCGCATACGGCAAGGGGTCCAGATCGGTGATGCCCAGCGAGAACGCCACCAGCGAACCCGCACCCTGAACCCCGCCCCGGCCCCACCGGCACCCCGTTCTGCTTTGGCCCAGACGATGAAGTCCGCCACGATGAGGAAGTAGCCCGGGAACCCTCATCTGATGATGGTCTCGCACTCGCGCTTGAGCCGCGCCTCGTACTCAGGCGTCTTCTGCGCCCGCACCTCCGGATCGGGATAGAGCCTCTCCAGCCGCTTTTGCCAGCCCTGTCCTCGGCCTGCTGAACCAGATATCCTCGATCGACACCCCTTCCGGCGTCGGGTAGATGGGCAGTGCGGATTGCCCAGCCGCAGCGTCACCGCACAGCGCCGCGCGATCTCGACCGAGTTGGCCAGCGCCGCCGGCAGGTCGGCGAACAGCGCCATCATCTCCGCGCGCGTGCGGAAATACTGCGTGTCGGCTGGAAGCGCCGTACCCGTTTGGGATCGGCCAGCACTCGCCTCGGCAATGCACACCTGCGCCTCGTGCGCCCGGGAAATCTTCCTCGCGCAGGAACTGGATGGGATGCGTGGCCACCAGCGGCAGGTCCAGCTCACCGCCAGCCGCCATGGCCCGCGTGCAGCTCTGCCACTCGGGCGTGCCGTCGCGCTGCACCTCCAGATAGAAGGCGTCCGGGAACGCCGCGGCCCAGTGTTGCGCCGCCTCGACCGCCCGGGCATGGTTGCCCGCCAGCAGGAACTGGCCCACCTCGCCGCCACCGGCCCCCGACAGCGCGATCAGCCCGCCGGTCGTCTCCGCCGTCAGCCATTCGGGCAGCAGCTCGGCATGACCCTTGTACTCGTTCTCCAGCCAGGCCTTGAAAGCAGCTCGCATAGCCGCCGGTAGCCGGCATTGTTGGTCGCGATCAGCAGCAGCCGGTACGGCGCTCGCGGTCTCGGCACTGGTGATCCAGACATCGGCCGCGCAAATGGGCTGCAGCCCCTGCCCGAAGCCCGCTTTGTAGAACTCGCACCCAGCCGAACAGGTTGGACGCATCCGACAGCGCCAGCGCCATCTCGCCCGTCGGCCACGGCCGCCGCCACGGCCTCGTCCAGCCGCACGATGGAGTCGACCACCGAATACTCGATCGCATCCGCAGATGGACGAAACCCGGTCCTCCGGCCTCGGGTCACTCGACGGCACGGCATCGGACACGGCAACATCTGCGGCCACCGACGCCGGGGGCAGCGGAGCGTCGGAAGAAGCGGAAGCGGGAGGAGACGGCTTGGCTCATCCGCCGATTGTAGTCGCCCAAGGGCCATGGCGGTATGTCCATCGGGCCCCGGCCTGCGGATCCCGCCTTCCGCCCCCATGATGCAGCGCCCACCCGCCCGGCACTGCCCTGCTTCCGACGGTGCTCAGGCTCCTTCCGGCCTGCCTGCCCGCCACCCCACCTCCCGCGCGGACCGGTAGAATCCTCCCATCATGCCGAACACCTACCTGAACCTGGCCGCCCACCAGTTTGCGCCGACCTCGACGACCTGCCCGGCTGCTGTGCCCACCTGCCGGCCGAAGGTCGCCGCCTGACATGCGTGGCACCATCCTGCCACCCCGAAGGCGTCAACATCATGCTGAGCGGGCCGAGCGACAACGCCCTGCGCCTTTTGCCGACGATAGCTGCGCAGCCTGCCCCGCTGGCCAACATGCACATCAAGGAAAGCCTCTCGGACGAGCAGAGCTCAACCGCTTCCTGGTGAAGATCGCGCGAGACCATCACCTTCCGCCAGCCCGGCATCCGTCCGGCCGACGGCCGCGCCGCCACCGTCTCGCCCTGAGACCCTGGCTCGCTGGATCGACGAAGGCCACGACGACGACGGCCGCGATCGCCATCATCGACACCCGCAACGACTTCGAGGTCCAGGTCGGCCACTTCCACGGCGCCATCACCCGCACATCGCCGTTCACCGAACTGCCCGCCGCCCTGGAGGCCCACCGCCCGCAGCTGGCCGGCAAGCGCATCGTCACCTACTGCACCGGCGGCATACGCTGCGAAAAGGCAGCCCTCTGGATGGCCGCCAACGGCTCGACGACCACGTCGTCCAGCTTGACGGCGGCGTGCTGGACTACTTTGTAGCACACCGGGGCAAGCACTGGGACGGCGAACTCGTCTTCGACCGCCGCGTCTCCTCTCACCACCGACCTGGGTCCCCGGCACCTGGGAACAGGACTTCGACACACGCACCGTCCACTCCACACCGAAGCACGACACCTCCTCCCAGCCCCCAGCCAGGAAGCTGACCGACCGCCCGCCCGCTTGCCCGCGGGCGCCATCGCCCCATATCCTGACGCGCCGGGCACACTCGCCCAGCACACCCAACGTCACCCTCCTGCACGACCCCTGTCCCTCCCCAGTCTTCACCACGCCATGGCCGCCACCACCCTCACCGTCACCCTCTGGCTGATCGGCATCACGCTGATCCTCATCGGCGTCGCCGGCACCGTGCTGCCCGCGCTGCCCGGCGTCTTCTTCGTCTTCCTGGGCATCCTGCTCACCGCCTGGATCGACGACTTCTCCGTCGTCAGCGGCCTGACCGTCGGCACTCGCCTGGCCATCACCATCGTGGCCTGGGTGCTGGACCACATCGCCGGCATCCTGGGAGCTGAAGTTGCTGGCGCCAGCCGTGAAGCCATCGTCGGCTCCTTCATCGGCACCATCGCCGGCGTCTTCAGCGGCCTCTGGGGCCTGCTGTTCATGCCGCTGCTGGGCGCCGCCATCGGCCAGTACCTCTACGACCGTGACCTCATCCGCGCCCGCAACGTCGGCATCGCCACCTGGCTGGGCATGGTCATCGGCATGCTCATCAAGATCGCCCTCACCTTCCTGATGATCGGCATCTTCGTCTTTGCGCTGGTCACGCCATAAAGCCCAAGGCTCCAAGGCTCATGGCCCATGGCCCATGGCCCATGGTCCAAGGTCCAAGGTCAAGCAGTATGGATCGGGCCCCTTCAAAGGCCCCTTTTGACAAAAATAACGACCCCCAGGAGCGGCAGGGAGACACCGCTCACCTGGGGGCGGGGCCATCAAGCCCGATCAACCCGGCCGGAACAAACGGCTGCGTCCGCGGAATTCCTGATATCTGCAGCCCAGTGGGGCCATGGACTGCGTGATAGCAACTTCTTGCACCCGCCTAGCATGACGCGCACATGCCTGCATCATTCACCAACGCACGTCACACTTGCGGAATGTAACCTCAAGCCGACCGATCTGTGGTTCCCCACAGGCAAACAGATAGGCACCCCAGCCCACAGAAGCGCAAGAAAGGACACGAAGACAACCATCTTCGCCAGATCCACAAACAGGACGCGCCATCCCGGCCCCTCGTCGCCCGCCACATCCTCCGCCTTCACGCGTCCCCCCACATCCCTGGACGCAGCAACCCCATTCCCGCTGGCCTGATCAGGCTCTGCCTTTCCTGAGAGTGATCCAGCGCCTGCCTTGCCACAGCAACTGGCCACCGCAACGCCTTTGACCGCGCCTCCCTCTGCCGAATGGACTGCCTGACCGCCGTCCTTGCCCCCTTCCGTCTCGACGCTTGGGGCCCTCCCTTCCAATAGTGCTATCTGGGCCTCCATGGCAGCAGTCCTTTGCCGGATGACATTCACCAGCTGCTTCCTGGCCTGCTCGCTTGCCCTTCGTGCCCTCACCTCGCGAGCCACCAGCAGGGCAAGCACCATCAGAACCACAACGACGTGCCCCACCTGTCAAAGATCGAAAGAACAGCAACAGAAGCAGGGAATTGATGAACCCATACCCCACCTGCAGGGCGGAGAACAGGAGAATGCCAACCATCGAGAACGCAAGCCACTTGCCCATGAAACACCCACGTCGATCAACGTGCTCGTCTTTACACCGGTAGCGCCATTGCGCCGTAGAAGGCCAGAAACAAACAATCGTCGCCCACCGAACCGTAGACCCTCATCAGTCGGCGTTCTGATCGCTCTCCACCGTAGAACGATCACCCAGTTCACACCAAAAGCCGTTCGTGGCAGCAATCTCGCCCTTATCGAACAGGAAGAAGCAAGCCATCATCAGGAAGCAGCAACCACCCCCAGAACAACAGCCCCTCCACATCAAGAAGGGAAACCTTCTCCTTGTCCGAGCGTTGGTCAGCGGATGATGAATGCACGCGTCCGGCCAACGTCTCGCCTTCCTCGCGGACGCTGGCGCCCCTCTGCACCTCCGAAGCCCTTCTCTCGCCCGTCGTCGTCTCCCATGGATCTCTACTGCCACCAGAAGCAGGACACAGGGCACCACGCCTCCCTGGACAAGGTAGAGCAACAGTGTGAACAGCGCCTCCATGGGCCCCTTGCGAGAGATCATCGCCATGACAAGGACCACGCCGATGGAACCCAGAATCCATTTCCATCGGCCATACCGCCTTCTGTTCCCCTTTGCCCTCGGTTCTGAATCCTGCGCAACGCCACCACGCCCGACATCGACCTTCAGACACTCATCTGATTCACGCATTTCCATCTTCCAACCCAGTCCTTTGAACCGAACGAGAACATCCGTTCATCAAGGCTGACGACAGTAGCTGCTGTACTTGCTGTCCAGAAGGATCTGGGTTCTCTTCAGGTATTCGCAGTATTTCGGGATATCGATCGGACGAACCCGGTCACCATCACCAAAGATAGCCTCCAGAACCCGCGCCTTGCTCCTTCCACTTCTTCTTGTCCTCTTCCGTCACCACCGGCTTTCAACCCGATCTCATCCAGTTCAGGATGATGGGGGTTTTTCCAGAACAGGAAATCCCTGCTGCTGTCATACGGCCGAACACCATGGATCTCCGTCCGGTAGTCACTGATCAGCTTGCCATCCTGCGAGGATTTCACGCCCTCTCCACCCCTCCACCAGGGATCCATCCCCGTGTACGACCGGCATGTCCACCTGCGTCAGCTTTTGCAGGGAGTTCCCCAGCTTCACACCTGCCCGCTCGGCGCGTTCCATCAACACCCATAGGGCAATATCTGCAGGTCTCCATCCGGCTCACTCTCGTCCCAGGCGCAGGGATAGCCTCCCCCAATGTCCGAATGGGCACCTGCCATCATGAACTCCTCACGGATTCCAACAATCATTAAAACTGAATCCATTCTCGCAGCACTTCCTGCCCCTATCTTCGTACCCCTCATCGGAACTGTATTTACCTGACTACCCAATGAAGCCCTCCCATCGAACAGCTTTCCTCGCACATCATGTGCAGCGATGATGTTCACGACATGCTCCCCACTTTTCGCTCACCTCCATGGGTTTGCTAAGCCGTCTCCCAGTTCTCCACCCCGTCACATGTTGGTGAAGACAGGATCCATCAGCCCCATGAAGCGCAGCTTCACCTGGCCAGCCTTGGCCGCATCGATTTCCCGACTCCCAGCTTCCTGGCAATGATTCGCCCAAACTCCAGGGCCTGAACGGGCCCCCGTGAAAAGCCAACCACGTCGATATTCAGTGTCTCGCCTTCCTTCAGCTGTTCGACCGCCTTCATGAAACGGCCTACCTGAGTCGTCGACGTTATCCTTCCAGTGGTCCGCAACGATCGCCTCGTAGCCACTTCGTACGACACCGCCCGTCGTTCGGCCGTACGCTGCATGCTCTCCCGCACTGACGCCCACGCCCTCCAGGTACGGCCGCAACACATCGCCTCCCGGCCCGTTGGCCTGCGCATCGCAGGCCCTGGTAGAAGCGCCAGATGTTCGTCGGCTTGTCCGGCGCGTTGTAGCGTCCCGTCAAAGGCAAACAGCATCAGGCCAGTCGGGTCCACGTTTCGCATCGGATCGGCATCCACGTACAGGTACGGATTGGGCCCCGCACGCAGCCCCAGCGGGTCCGGTGAAACGTAGCGTCCCAGCCTGGGGTCATAGTCCCGGCGCATGTTGTAATAGAGACCGGTTGCTGCATCGGCCCACTGACCGGGGAACCGCAGCATGGGGTCAATGCCAAACAGCCGTACAGAATCTTCCCGGAATGCCATCGGCCCATCTGATGCCTCAGGCTCGCCGAAAGGCCCATACTGCTGCTGCCAGACAATGCGCCCTTCCGCGTCGGATCGCATCATTGGCAGGCCGCGATGATCCACATGCAGCCAGTCGATGCTCAGCGTACCGGCCTTGTCGAAGAGCCAGCCTTTCTGTCCCGGCGCGCGCTCGCGACAGCCACCGGAATCTCACCCTCATGCCACCACAGGCGCATGCCTTCATGGGCGCTCGTCGCCTGTGCCTGCAAACGGCCTTCCACGTAGTCGTAAAAGTCCCATTGCTGCCCCTGTCGGCGAGCCACCCGCTCACCCCGATGGTTGTAGTAGTAGCGGATGCTGCGACCATCCGCATGCACCATGGACAGGATCTGGCCGCCCGGGTGCCAGGTCAGCTTCCAGCCATTCCATTGCAAGGGACGGCCTGCGGCATCGTAATCCACGCCTGCCAGGCGGTTGCTGCCCTTCAGGTACGCGGACCGAACGCCGCTGACGTGTGCCAAGATATCGTCCGTACCACCGGCGTTGGCGTTGGCGTTGGCGTTGGCGTTGGACGTTGGCGTTGGCGTTGGCGTTGGCGTTGGCGTTGGCAGGATCATGCCTCCCGCTGAAAAAGCCGGTTGCCGTTGGCATCAGGCATACCACCAGGCACTTCGCATCCAACTGAACGGAGGCCGCCATGTCCAGGGACACCGACGTATCGTCCCCATCCAGCCCAACAGAAGTTCTGACCTTTTCCGCCACCGAAATTGGCTGCACGTTCGCAGCTTCAAGCCGGGTACGTTGCGCAATGATCAGCCGCCCCGCCGGATCGTAGGCAAACTGCTGTGCGTCCGTTTGGGTATCGATGCGCGCCACCTGCTATCCGGAAAAAGTATGCCATAGCGCATCGAGTACAGCGCATTTTCATCAGACGACACAGTACCCGGTCGACTTTCCCGTAACGTCGTCAGGCGACCTTCCCCATTCCACGACAGCTGCCGCTGCACACCGTTGCCCAGCAGCCAGTTGTCCTCCACGCCCTTGCCATCAACAGCGCTGCCCACCAGCTCACGACGATAGAGCAACCGTGCCGATCCCTTCGCATGCTCCTTCAGCGTCACTTCCACAGCGGCTGACTTTCCATGCACGCCTCCCTGCCGAGGGCGCACGATGCACCACACTTCCATCCGGCAACGTCACCTGATCCGGCTGCGACTCGGTTGGCAGCATAGGTGTACTGGTACCGGAAGGTCTTCGTCACGACGCCGTTTTTCCGGATGGAGATCAACCTGTTGCTCGACGACGCGCCCCTGCGCATCGTGGCGATAGTGCTCGTGACGCTGCTGCCCCTGCACCTCCACCAACCAGCGGCCCTCATAGCGGTAGCGTGTCTCGTCGCGGAAGCCGTCCGGGACATCACGGTCTTCACCAGCGGACGGTCCCAGGCATCCCGCACGAAAGCTCACGACGGCCCCCGTGGCGTCGGTCCGCGCACCACGCGGTCTCGCCTCTGTCGTAATGGATCGTGTCCGTGCCCACATCCGGCGAGACGATCTGCACCACGACGATTGAAATCGTCCACCCGGATGGTCTGCTGCACGCCGTTGTCGGCCACGTAGCGCAGGACCCCGGCCTCGGCATGAAAAGCGCCCGACATCCTCCAGCCAGGCCATGCTGCCTGCTCCAGCCATCGGTGCTGCTGGACACTTCACGTCCCAGAGCATCCACCAGCGTCCAGCGCGAATTGCCCTGAGCATCATCGCCATCACGACGCACCGCACCGTATCCTCCGACCCGGGCAGGACCGTCGATATGGGTCAACAGCCCCTTGTCGTCAGTAATGCGCCGTCGTCGTGCGACTGACTGGCTGCCCCAGGCTGTAGCCGGACCCGGTCGCGTGACCGGCAGCAGCACGTCCCGCCACGCTCTGGTAGGTGAAGTGCACCCGGTACATCCTGCCAGGCTCGATACTCGCCGCCTCGACCAGCGTGGGGCACGGGTTGCTCAGGTCGGCATGATTCATAGCCGGCGATGCAGCTGCCAGTGCCGTCTCTGCAAAAGCGGAAGCAATCGGCCTTTTTCTGGGTGGAAAACCTCTTTCTTGCGCTCACGCCATGTGCGCACGTGCACCCTGTGTGTGCCGTGTGCATGTCCCGTCTCGAAACGAAACTCCCGGTGGAAAGACTGGCGCATGGCATCCACCCTCTCGATGCATGCCCACCATATGACCGGCTTCGTCATAGCGGTAGTCCCGGTCAGCCAGACGGCAATGCGCGCACTGCTGGCCGGCAATGGACAGCGTCTGCCAGCTGCCATTGAAGTTTCGATACCGATAGGTTCAGCTTGCGCCCCTGCCGGTCCTCGACCTCAGTCTGCAGCACGCCCGCCGCATCGGCTGACTGGTAGCCAAACTGCATCCGCTCACCCTGCCAGCCCTCATACTGTCGTACCCTGCCCTGCGCATCATAGTGCCACTGGCTGAGCGTCACGCGCCGTTTCAGTGCAGGTGACTCCACCTCAATGGCCGCCAGCGCAAACGGAAAGCCGGGATCCCTCGTAGCGATAGAGACGCCGGTTGCCGGAGGGCGCCCCGCGGCCACCAGCTGACCGGTGGGCACACCAGCAGCGCGTGTCCCTTTGCGTGTGATCGATGGCCACTCAGGTGATTCTGACGATCGTAGCGGAAGCGCATGGTGCGACCATACGGATCCACCACCGACAGGATCCGGCCACCCGGCGCACGCTCAATGCGCAGCACATGCGTGTCCAGCCGGATGGCCAGCAGCCAGCCTTCCGTATTGAAGTCCAGCTCCCGTCCATCCGGCCAGCGCCACCGATACCCGCCCTGGGGCAACGACGTGACCGTACCGTCCTCGGCTCCGACCCCACGCACTGCATGGCCTGCTGCTCGGCATGAGCCTCGCCCGGCGACGGAAACCCCACCTTCCAGGCTGCACGATCCCTCCGATACATCCGGCCGCCAGAAGATGCGCCGAGACGCCGTCGGCCTGCACGATCGATCGTCTTGCAGGTTTCAAAACAGCCGCGTGCTATAGGATGCCAGCACGCCCCAGCGCGCCATCCACGGCAGCCAGCGACGTGTTGTATGATGCGATTCCAGTCCCAATGGCCCATCCAGCGGCTCGGCATCCGGGTCCACATCTGCACCTTCTGCCCCGTCTGCGGATTGACGGGCTGCTCCACCCCACCCGCACGCTCTTCTTGCTGGGCATGCTGGCCACCCCAGGCGCGGCGCAGGGCGCCTCGGTCGGCGTGGCGCTGCAGCGCGATTGCGACATCCGCGCCCAGGTGCTTCAGCTTCTGCTCGGCAGTGGGTCGGGGCCGATCGTCCGGGGATCTGATCGGTGCCCACCGGCTTCTTTTGCTGCGCTGTCGGACTTCTGACCTTGCCCCTTGGAAACGCCTGATCCCGTAGCCCCCGCCACGGCTGCCCCAGCACTGCGCAGCCCCGGCTCTGGATGCCTCCCCCGCCACCGCCCACCAGGCACCAGCAGCGACAGCGACACCACCGACGACTCTGTATCCCAGCTTTCCATGTCCAGCCCTCGTTCCCGCAGGATTTTCGACGGCTGAACTCTGATCGGATCACGCCTGCCGATCCCGCAAAACGGAACGAGGCGACTCCATCACGGCCACTAGGCCATCCGGATGATCGCGCCCCGATTCTACAGTCGGCTACGCGGTTCCTGCCACCCGAACGGCGTGAGAAGCAACAAGAACAACCACGACCGTCGTCAGCAGTGCCACGGCCGCAAAGATCAGGAGGCCCTTCCAGTCGACGATGGCGATCTTTGGCGTATCCGCTGCATCCGGCACATCCGCCGCATTTACTGCCTGCGGGTCCGCGCCCAGGCCTGTCTCCCCTTTCGCATCATCCGGCCTGTCCCCGGCACCGGCCTGGGCAGCCAGCAGCCATGCGCCCCCTCTGGTCAGCGCCCGGACACAGCGCACACCACGCAGGAAAACGACCGAGAGCAGCGCTCGGCATGACCGGATGGAAAGGCGCAAAACCTCTGCTGAGCCGGGCCATGGAAGCAGAGGCTTCCAGCACCACCAGCCAGACAGACAGCCACCCGATGTCCCGGGGATCGAAGACCTGCTCGGGCTGATGGGCTTCCACCGCCCGGATGACGTGCCGGTAGCGCCAGCACAGCACGCCTTGCAACACAGACGCCACGGGCCAGATCACGACATCGATCATGATGCCCCTCGCCACGCCCCCACCGTGGAAGCCCAGGAAGCCTACGGAAATCTGGTCATGGGTAAGCAGAGCAAAGCCGCCCACCACGAACCCCATACAGGATGCCCAGTAGCCCAGGGAAGGACTGGGCTCATCCACTTCCATCCAGCGTTGTCGGCAGATGGCCCAGAGCAGCAACTTATGCCTGCCCGCCGGGTATCCCCTGTTCAGACTGCATCTTCATCGGCGTGCCCGTCATCCGTGCATGTGTCCATCAAAGATGGATCGCGCCTGTCCCGCTCATTCTCGGCACCGAGGCACGCAAGTGCGATCCACCCTTGGACACGCAACCTAGCTCATCTTCATCATCGCATCAGTCCCGCCCGGCCAGACGGCCACGATCACGCGCTCAACCGCAGGTGAGGGCATCAGACCTCAGAATGCCCCCATGCCGTCCCCGCTCGCCCCTTCCGCCGTCTGCTTCGCAGGCGTCCGCCAATGCGGCGGCCGCGAGGCACGCGACACCGTGCGCAACGCCGCCCCACGTGGGGCCCGCCGCCCTCGCCCAGCGGGCCGCTGCATCGCCGGCTCGGTGGTGGCAGCCCCGCCAGTTACCTGATGCACGCGCGCACGAGGCACCTGGCCCGCGCGTCGAGGACATCGATCCGCCCGGGTAGAGCCCGCCTCGGATATCCGCATCCGCCACCAGCTGCAGGTTCCGGGTTGCACTGGGACGCACCACCCTGGGTACCAGTCGGCGCGCGTGGACCGCTACCAGGCGGCCTTCGACTGGCTGAAGAAACAGGGCATCTCTGTAGGCTGCGGCATGCACCCGCGAGAGATCACCAGGCCCGGCAGACCCGTTGGCAGCAGCTACCCAGAATGCAGACCCAGCCCTCGCCTGGCGCGGATGCCCGAGGAAAACGCCCTGGCGTACGTGCCGCCATGGTTGCCACCTGACGACAGGCCTGAGCCTGGCGATTCCGGACAGCCGGAAGGGCACGTGACTTCGAGGATCGCTAGCGGGCTGGCAAAGGCGCACGCACAGGACTGCGGTGATTTTGGTATTACGGCGAGCCGATGGTATCTGGGCTTACCAGCTGGCCGTGGTGGTGGATGACGCCGAGGGTAGGCATCACCGACATCGTGCGCGGCGCCGACCTGCTGAGTTCCACCGGCCGACAGATGCAGCTTTCAGCGGGCGCTGGGCATGCCGCACCTACCTGCACCTGCCGCGCTGCTGATGGGTGACAACGGTCGAGAAGCTCCAGAAGCAGGAACAGCGCGCCCGGCATCGACGACTCGGGACGCATCGAGCCCGTCCGTCATTCTGAATGCAGCCGCCCAGGCCCCTGGGGCCTGCGCTGGGCAGCGGGATCCGCAGCGCTGGCTGCACGCTGCCACCGAGCAGCGGGCGCGCCGGCCCGCCTGATGCAGCAGCACCAGGCTCAGTCAGCCAGATGAACAGGATCGCCACGATCCCCTCGCACGCCGTGGCCGCCGTCGGGCACGCAGGGCTGGGCCACCATGCGCGAGAACTGGGTGACCACCCAGAAGTAGGAGTCGTTGGCGTGAGAGACCGTCATCGCCCCGGCGCCGATGGCCATCACGCACAGCAGACGTCCCATCTCGCCGTCCAGACCGATGGAGGCCATCAATGGCGCCACCAGGGTGGAGATCGTCACCAGCGACACGGTGCTGGAACCCTGCGCAGTCTTGAGCGCCGCCGCCACCACGAAGGGCATGACACGCAGCCCCAGGCTGGACAGCGTACGTCCCAGATAGCTGCCACCGGGGTTTTCTGATGACGGCCCTCGAAGGCGCCCCCGGCCCGGTGATCAGCAGGATAGGCGCCGCCAGCACTTTTCAGGCCCCTGCGTGATCAGCGCACTGATCGCTCGGCCCGGTCTTCACCCCGGATCAGCAGCGGCGAGCGAACAGGAAGCCAATCAGCAGCGCACAGCGGCGTTTGCCCGAGGAAGGCGGCAACCGTGAACAGCAGGCCCGAGCCCAGCGGCCGCGACAGAAGGCAGCCATCGAGCCGATGCAGATCAGCGCGATGGGCAACACGATCGGCATGGAAGGTCATCGGGGGTGACGGCATACTGGCCGTAGCGGGTCCGATCGGCAGCTCCGTCGGTGTCGTCCGCATCGGCATAGCGCGTGGCGGCCACGGTATCGGCCGGTGATGAAGCCTCGCCTCGCCTGCGGCGTTCCGCGTCACGCTGCCGTGCTGCCCGGCAACGCCTTCGCCCTGCGGTTGCTCATGGACGAAGCGATGGCCCACAGCCAGCCGGCCAGGCAGGCGGGTACCGACACCACCAGCCCCATGACGATCACCAGCGGGTTGTCCGGCCAGACCCAGGCTGCCCGCGGCCTGGATGGCCCGGCGAGCACGAAGTTGTGCGTGGCGCGTACAGACCGGTGGCCAGCGCGACACTCATGGCGATGGAGGACAGCTTTCAGGCGTTTTTGCCAGTGTTTCCTTCAGCGAGTTGAGAAACGACGCAGCCCGAATCACAGAACACCGCAGGATGGAGACGATGGCCCCGATGACAGACGCATGGTCAGCGTGGAAAGCGCTCTCCCAGCACCTGATGACCGATTCCGCCATGACCACCGCCGCCGCCGGTACGCTCCAGTCACCAATCCGATGATGGTGTTGCCGAACACGATGACCCCAGGCCAATGCTGCCCAGAATGCTGCCGAAGCCGGTGCCGACCGTGTCGGCAATCTTGGGCAGGCAGCGTACCATAGAAGAAGGCCGTGAGGATGCGGCCAGGAACCAGCACCGAACGGGTGCCACTTCAACTTCGCCGTGCTGAAGACAATGAACGCGATGACGATGGCGAGCCCGATGATCGTCATCCCTCTTCTTTGGGAAATTGTCGTGATGACAACTATAAAGCAGATCAAATGACGAAAAGCAAACCCCGCCTGGGCCACCAACAATGCCTGGGGTTGCGGCACAAGACCGGGAATAGCCAGAAACGGAAGAACGTCGTCAACCGCCGCAGCCGATATCAGCCCCCGGCTTGCCCCAGCAGCGCGGCCAGCTTGTTCGCGGGACGGCGGATGGCGCTGAAGCGCAGAGCCCCACGACCGAGGCAGCTGCGGGTGCGCGGATGCCACGGCTGGCGTCGGTATTGGCTACCTGGAGCGGATACCCGCCCGCTCCGGAGCATCCGCTGTCGCCGGCTCGCTGGGCACATGGGGCGCATGAAAGAGCGGATCATCGACCACGGCGCGGTGCGGGATGGCAGGCTGCGCGTTCGGCGCTGGGCGCATACCCGCGCAGGTTGCGCTTTCGCGGCGGCTGCCGCGATCACTCTCGGAGCGCGAGGCGCGCCCATGCCACGCGAATCTCGCTGCAGTGCCGTCGCTCTCCACCGTCACGGTGGCCGCGACGGTCATCGACCGCGACGCTCACCCGGTCGCGGGCGAAGCCGGCGGCTGCGGTTCCTGCACGTCTCAGCTTGCGCTGGTGAGCTTCTCGATGTCGGCCAGGCCTTGCCGTCGCGGTCGGACCATCAGCGACAGCGCCATGCCCGAGCGCGGCACGGCCGGTACGGCCGATGCGGTGCACGTAGTCTTCGGGCGAATGCGGCAGGTCGTAGTTGATCACGGCCGGCAGCTCGGCAATGTCGAGGCCGCAGGGCCGCCACGTCGGTGGCCACCAGCACCCGGATCTCGCCGGCTCTTGAAAGCCGTCGAGTGTTTTCAGGCGCTCCTGCTGGGACTTGTCGCCGTGGATGGCCTCGGCCAGGAAGCCCTTCCTTCTGCAGGTGGCGCGCCAGCCGACCCGCGCGCCGATCTTGGTGTTGGAGAAGACGATGACCTGCTCGATGCCCACGCTCGCGGATCAGCGCGCCCACGGCGTCGCGCTTCAGGGTCCTCGGAGGCGACGTGGTAGACCGGTCTGCTCGACGTTCTCGGCCAGCGTATTGGGGCGTGCCACCTCGATGAGCTTCGGCTCGTTCAGGAAACGCTGGCCAGCTTGCGGATCTCGTCCGAGAAGGTGGCCGAGAACATCAGGTTCTGGCGGCGCGGGCTGAGCAGGGTTGATGATGCGCTGGATGTCGGGCAGAAAGCCCATGTCCAGCATCCGGTCGGCCTCGTCCAGCACCAGCAGCTGCACCTGCGACAGGTTGACGGACTTCTGCTGCACGTGGTCGAGCAGCCGGCCCGGCGTGGCGATGAGAATTTTCCACCCGCCGCGCAGCGCCTGCGTCTGCGGGATTCATGTCCACCCGCCGAACACGGCGGTCGAGCGCAGTGGCGTGAACTGGATGAGGTTCTGACGTTGTCGTGAATCTGGTCGGCCAGCTCGCGCGTGGGCGCAATGATCAGGGCACGAACCGGGTGCCGTGCCGGCGAGGCGCTGTGGCTGGCCAGCGGCATCAGCGCGATTGATGATGGGCAGCGCAAAGCCGGCCGTCTTTCCGGTACCGGTCTGGGCAGCAGCCATCACGTCGTGCCCGCCATGACCACCGGGATGGCCTTGGCCTGGATGGGGGTAGGCTGGTGTAGCCCGGCGGCGGTGACGGCCTTGAGGCACGTCGGGATGCAGGCCGAAATCACTGAAGGTGACGGTGGCCGGCTCCGGGGCGCAGCCTTCAGGCGCGGGGGCAGTTGACAAAGTCATGTCCCGATTGTGCCGAATGCCGCCTGGAAACCCGCAGACGGGGCCGTCCGAAGCCCTCCGGGCCGTTGCGCGGGCGTTGCACCGGCCCTCCTATGTCGGGGCCTTGCCAGCCCGTGCCGGAGACATCGCGGCCAGCGCAATACTACGATCCCTTCATTGTGACTCTCGTGCATCGGGATCGGGAGCAGCCAGGCGCGCACCCACAACCCAGGATGCATTTTTCCAAAGTAAGCCAGCCACCGTGGGCCCTGGGCCCGCAGGCGGCACAGTGACCCCAGCCCCACACCACCGGCGTGGCGTGAACGCGCTGCATCGGGACGATGGAAGCGTTCGGCCAGCTTCGAGGCTGTTCCTCAGGCGCACCCGGCCCTCGAGTCCCGAACTTCGATGGCCTGCAGCCGCGTGGGGAATCCTGTCGATCCGCACCGCCCAGCAATGGCATCCATGTCCGGTGCCATGCCGTATGGCCGGGGCCGGCTGCCGTATTGGTCATGGCGATTCGCCTTCATCAGGCATGGTGCTTCCGACGCACCCTTCTTGTCGGAATCATGCCCTCCTCCACCATGTCGCACGGCGTTTTCCAGCAGGTTGCGCGGCAGCGCAGGCGAAGACGGGTGGCATCCAGCCACTGTGCGCGCTCGGCGAGTGCAGCAGCGCGACCTGTACGCCGGGGTGGCGCTTCTGCGCTCGACGATCACACCGCGGGCCCGACGGCCAGGTCAGACTTTCCCGCTGCAGAGCGACATGGCGGTCGGACGAGCGCTCGCTTTCCAGCAGATCCTCACCGGGCGGACATCTCCCGCAGGTCACGCAGCAGGGCCTCGCGCTGCAGCCGCACCTCGGGTCATCCTCGGACAGCAGTTCGGTATGCAGGCGTGCGCGGGTCAGCGGGCTGCGCATCTCGTGACTGATGGCCAGCAGCACGCTGCGCTTGGCATCCAGCATCTGCCGGATGTCCTCGCCGCGAAAACGTTGTTGAGCGTCGTGGCCAGCTCGCCCAGCTCCCCGTGCCGCCGGGTCCAGGCGGCAGATGTGGTCGTCGAAGTTGCTGGCCGAGCGGCGGGCGCCGGCGCTGATGGCGTCCAGCGGCCCGGGCGTGCACGGCGCACGTACCGCCAGGCCAGCAACGTCGGCAGCAGCGCGGCTCGGTCGGGCCAGCGGGTCCGACCCATCATGCCCGTGCCAGCATGCGCATGGCGGTCGATGCCGAACACGAGCCGATGCCCATCGGGCGTCCGGGCGCTCGGTGATCTCACCTGATCTGCTGCCAGCCGACTCGTCGCCCCACACTCCGCCATCCCCACAGAGGCACATGATGCCCCATCGCGCTCATCATGACAGTTCGGTCCGCTCCGCGCATGGGTCGCATCCGACGATGGAGCCAGCCTCCCAAGCACCGTCACCCTCACGCCACCAGTCAGCATCGGGGATCACTGCGAGATGCGACGCCCATCGGATGACCCGGTCCCTCGATGCGCCGTCACCGGCAGGCGCTGCTGCACAGTGCACGGGCGCGTTCAACACGGATGGCCGTCAGCCGTGGTCCTCCTCGGCCGGACGGTCGAACATAATCGACCAGCGGCGGCGCGGTGCGCTACCGGCGCGTGGCCACCACCTGCCGCATGGCGCCGATGAACGACCATCAGCGCCGCGGCGCACCAGAAACACCAGCACGTGCGCAGCTTGCAGTCGAGGAACGCCGGGCGCGCTGAAGCCGCGCACGCCAGCGAGGGAAGCGCGTGAAGGCGCGTGCCGGGCAAGCCAACGCTTGGCGACCTGACATCACATGCCTCCACCACCGCCGCACGCGCCGGTCACATAGCCGACATTGCTGCAACGTCTTGATGAGCCACCAATGGCTCAGCTTTGCGGCGCAGGCGGCGACGACGATGTCCACGGCCCGGCTGTAGAGGTCCACCTCGTGGCCTCACCAGCCGGCCAGGATGTCGTCACGGCTGAACACTGCGCCCCGGCTCGCGGGCCAGCATCCAGCAGCAGTTCATGTTCGGTGCCGGTCGGCGCCACGTCCTCTCGTCGTGACGCAGCACACTGCCGCCGGACGGGATCGATCCGCCAGCCCACTCGAAACGCAGCGCACCGAGGGGCATCCTCAGGGGTGCACGCCAGCAGAATCCGCGCCGCCCCCGAGAGGCTGCGGGAGCTCCGCAGCACCGTCTGCACCCGCGCCACCAGCTCGCGGGGCTCGAAGAGCGGCGGGTGATCGGCACGCCATTTCGGGCCTACCACACGCGGTCGGTCAGCTCTCCGCGCGCCGTCCAACGCGATGGTCGGCACCTGGCTACCCTTCCGGATCGGCGGCAGACCTCAGGCCGCATCCATCCGCCGCCACGATGGGACTGGACGGTCATAGACGTTAATCAAAGCGGTACTCCTCGGTATCCATCAAATCATATCATCATCAGCGGTCCAGTCAGGTGGTGGGTTTAATCAGGCTGTGCCAGCCAGATCCCAGGCCGGCGCTGTGCTCATCCCAGCTGGTCATGGAACTTCCAGCTTGGCCCCGCTGCCCCACATTCAGGGACGGCTCTGACTGACCCGCTCCACCATGCCAGAGGCGCGCCGCTGGGCGGTGTCCTCACCCGCCAGTGCGATCACCAAGGGCCATGCCCAACCCAGGGGCCCGTTCACGGAAACCGCATGCCGCTGCAGCGAAGTCACCAGGACCACGGCCGTCAGGCCCAGCCAGAACGTTTGATTCCCATGATGTCACCTCTTCCAAGTCTGCCGGACCATGGCGCCATCTCGTCGGCTCATGTCTCATCGGATCCCGTCATCTTGAACCGGCATTCAACACGTGTGGGCGGAAGTGCGGGCACGCTGAACATGGGTATGTTCGGGCAACCGCCGAACCGATCATCTCGATGCCGGTGGCGTTTTCTTTTCGTTTTGTTTTCCCGACGCCCGGCGGCCCGGTACCGCCCTTCAACAAAAAACCGGAACGCAGCGGGAAACGTTCCGGTCGCCGCTCAGCGCATCAGGGCCGACGATGGGATGGAGGGACCAACAAGGCGCTACCAGCCGATCAGGAGCTGCTGCAGGTGGCCTGGCCCGCGGGCACGCCGTGTCACCGCCGCCGCCGGGACCGGGCACAGGCCGCAGCAGGCCCCCAGGGCTTGCTCGCGCCAGCAGGACGGCACTCAGGCGCCATGACCTTGCGTTGCAGGTTGCTCATCGCCGTTTCCTCGGGGAATGGCAGAAATCAGCCCACCATCTTCTCGGGCCGGACCCATTCGTCGAACTGTGCGCCTCGGTAGCACAAAGCCCAGCGCCAGGGGCGAGACGCCTTCGCGTCGTGCCTTCGCTGTGCGCCTTCTTGGCAATCTGCGCGGCCTTGTCGTAGCCGATGTGTCGGGTTGAGCGCCGTCACCAGCATCGGCGACTGCTCCATCAGCTGGTTGATGCGGGCACGGTTCAGTTCGATGCCCACGGCGCGGTTGTCGTTGAAGCTGCGGGCGCGTCGGCCAGCAGGCGCTACCGACTGCAGCAGGTTGTGGACGATCATCGGGCGGTAGACGTTCAGCTCGAAGTTGCCGCTGGCCCCGCCGATGTTGACCGCCACGTCATTGCCGAACCACCTGCGCGCAGGCCGATGGTCAACGCCTCGCACTGGGTGGGGTTGACCTTGCCCGGCATGATCGGCTGCCCGGCTCGTTCTCGGGGATGGTGATCTCGCCCAGACCCCGAACGCGGGCCGCTGGCCAGCCAGCGCACGTCGTTGGCCAGCTGAACAGCGAGGCCGCGATGGCTTTTGAGCACGCCAGTGGGTCTGCACCTGGGCATCGGCCGCGGCCAGCGCCTCGAACTTGCTGGGCGCCGTCTGAACGGCACACCGGTCAGGCGGGCGATCTCGGCCGCCACCTTTACGGCGAACTCGGGGTGGGCGTTGAGCCCGGTGCCCCACCCGGTACCGCCCTGGGCCAGCTCCTGCAGGTGCGGCAGCGCTCTTCCAGATGCTTTCAGGCCGTGGTTGAGCTGGGCCACATAGCCGGAGAACTCCCTGCCCCAGCGTCAGCGGGTGGCATCCTGCAGGTGGGTACGGCCAATCTTGACGATGTCGCGGAACGCCTCGGATTTGGCCTTCAGCGTGTCGCGCAGCTGGGTCAGCGACGGGATGAAGATTTTTATGGATGGCCACGGCCACGGCCACGTTCATGGCGGTGGGAACACGTCGTTGGACGACTGGCCGCGGTTCACGTCATCGTTCGGGTGAATCTTGCGCGACTTCGCCCCGCTCGCCCCCATCAGCTCGCTGCCGCGGTTGGCCAGCACCTCGTTGAGGTTCATGTTGGTCTGCGTGCCCGAGCCCGTCTGCCAGACGGCCAGCGGGAACTCGCATCGTGCCTGCCGGCCAGCACTTCGTCGGCCGCGGTTTCGATGGCCTTCGCCTTGTCGGCAGCCAGCTGGCCCAGACCGGCATTGACCGTGGCAGCGGCCCGCTTGACGGTGGCCAGCGCCCGGATCAGTTCGGGCGACTGCTTTTCGGTGGAAAATCTTGAAGTTCTGCAGCGAACGCTGCGTCTGCGCGCCGCCCAGGCGGTCGGCGGGAACGGCGATCTCGCCGAAAGGTGTCGCGCTCCATGCGCACGGATCCGGTCGTCGCGGGAAATCTCCTCGGGTGTGAGAAAATCGAAACACCCGTACTATAGCCTGATTGTTTCCCCAGGTCCCCGGGCCCGGCTGGATGACACGGCAGAGTGGGCCGGACACGTATCAGTGTTTACCCCGACAGCCCAGTGTTTACCCTGATATCCGATCGGGACGCCCTCTTCCAGTGAGGTGCGTCACGGGACTTCGGCGCGGGCACGTACAGCAGCCGGTCGTACTGCCCTTTCAGCGCGGCAGCGTGATGCCAGTCTTCCAGCGCAAACGGCGGGCGCGAGGTCCATCCAGTTCTTCACCACGAAGGAAAGCGGGCGGTCGCCCCAGCCCACGTAAGCCAGCCAGAAGCACAGATCTGTTCGAAGGTGAACTGCAGAACCCACGATGGCGGACGGTTTCGTCGGTCAGGACGGGCTTTGTGCGTGACCTCGGACGTGATCGGTTCGGGCAGGCTCGCACCTGGCAGCAGTTGAACGGGGGCAACCCTACTGCCCTCGACCCCGCCCAAGCACCATACCGCTGCCGGTCCACCCGCCAGACTGACGCCAGGCCGGGGTTTGGAGCACGACATCGCCGGATGGCCCGGCGTGCGTCATTGCCTCCCGCCCCCGGGCAGGATAAACCCGCCTTTCCGAGGCCGGATTCGGGGGCAGATGTTTCCCCACCCAAACCTGAACGCCCTCCCCAGGCCTGCTTCATGGCGGGAAGCGACCCGATGGCCATGAACCACCGACCGGGCGCCTGGCTCAGGAGGTTACGGGGAATATGGGTGGTCGCGGGTCTACAGGTCAGGAATGGCGTCAGCCGATGCGGCTGACCGCACCGTTCACCACCATCCCGGCAACCATCAGCCGCACATCCTTGCGCTGCACCCGGGCAGGCTGCAGCGCAGAATGTGCCGTAGTTCTTTCTCTCCTGAGCTTGGATTAGCGGGTCCAGCCTACCTGGGTGACCCGCTTTTTTTTACTCATTCGGTCGGCGGGTTGACGGTCACGTTCTTGCCGTTGACGCCAGGAAATCGGCAAACAGTGCATCGATCATGGCGGGCATCTGCGATTGCAGCAGCGGCGAGACTCGCTGCGCGTGACGAGCGTGGACTCGCCAGACGCTCGCCCGGTCCGGCTCGCAGGGCCGGTCCGCCAAACCGCCCTCACCGGTCGATCTGTGGACCTGAAGGCGATGACGGTACTGAATGTTCTCGGACGTGCCCGCCAATGGGAATGCCAGCCCAAGCCCCATCCCGTTCGATAACCGCCCCCAGGCCCAGCGAAGAGACGCTGGACGAGTGCTTCCGGTGACGCTGCCACCGTCGGTCCGGTATTCAATGCACGGTTCGGCGGCGTGCGCGGGTCGGGCACGAGACCAGCCATGCCTGCGCAGAGCCTCACGGACCCGCAGGGAATAATCGGCATATTCAGGCTCTCGGCCTGCCCCGACGCTTACCGCGATGAGTGCCGTCCGGTCAGGCGTCGGCGCCGGCGTCTGACGATTGAAGGAAGGTGGTGATCTGGGCCGGCGTGGTGTGGCGCACCCAGCCACCAGGGCCGTCACCCCAGAAGGCTGCCGCCGGCGTGGCGCGACCGTTGCAGTGATGCCCGCTTCATGTCGAATCATCATCATGGGCAGATGATCTCGTCGATATGTCGTTCCTGCCGCATGCCCGGCCCGGATCATCCCGACCGGGCAGGAGTCCATCAGGACTCTTCGTTGACAAATTCCTCGATGTCGTGGCCGACGCCGACATGAGCACGCAGCCAGTTGGGCTGCTTGCCCCGGCACCGGTCAGGTGTTGCCTCGTCGTCACGGTAACGGATGAACCGGCTTGCGGACACGGGCCCACCGGACGGCCGCGACGAACGAACTGCCCTCTTCCAGCGGCGCCCAGCCGACCGCAGCCGGCCGACGGCCGCGGCAGTTGACCGCACCATTGGCCGAGAACAGTCGTCCGGCGTCGGTTCATAATCGACGATGGCCTGTCCGGATCTGGGCGATGCCCTTTCTTTCACGATTCTTGGTAACGTCTGCCTGCTTCTGGAGCTTAGCGATTTTCCGGTTGAGGTCGATCGGTGAGGGCCATTGTGGTGAATATTCACGAAAAGTAGACGCCCAATGTGACGTTGCAGAAAAGAAGAATACCACGCGATTTTGCGCTTGCGAACCGGGAACAGAAAAAATGGATGAAATCCTCGATCGGGAATGATCATCGTGTCTTTCGGAAATGGTTCGGGAGATATCCAGCGCGGCATCCGGCAATGCGTGGACAAAATATCCGGAAACAGTATGCCAGAGACACACGGGGATCTGCCGGATTTCCCGACCAAAGACCCTGACCACGCCATGGATCTTTAGACCGACCCCTAAGGTGTTCAAGGATCTGGGGAATCGTCCTTCTGGACATGATCACGCACGGAGAGGGGTGGAAACCGGGCAGGAAGGGACGGCAAAGGCGCGAGAGGACAGGCAGATGCACAAAATCCGGCACCGTGGGCAGAAAAATGAAAAGCCCCGCCGATGGGCGGGTACGCCATGGCATGACGTACCGCGGATGCATGCGCCCCGAGCCAGCGGCTTTGACAGTAAAGGGTGGTAGGCCGTGTTGGGCTCGAACCAACGACCAAAAGGATTATGCGTACCACTTCGGCTTTCGCCGCCCGTTTCAGTTCGTGGTCTGGACTCTGTCTTGCCTTTCGGCCTTCCGTCGAGTCTCTACGTTCTCCGACAATCAGACTTCGCTCGGCATTGGCACGGCACCAAAGGCACCAGGCGTCACCGAATTTGAGAGACCTACCTCGGGGCAGCATACTACGGGCAACCCATGTAGCAATACGTAACTGA
>BNJV01001330.1_pt1:137500-191769 | contig 191769 bp, 241 predicted proteins | sample 8540591 | NCBI WGS metagenome assembly BNJV01 (sample SAMD00202457, study PRJDB9452) | human saliva metagenome | host: Homo sapiens | reverse complement strand
GGGGTTCGAATCCCTCCTGGATCACTCAAAAGAAATGTAATAACCATAAGGGTTTTGGCTCTTATGGTTATTTTTTTATTACCCTAAAATAAATGCAAGGATATGGTGCAAGTATAGTTTTTTATACTTGCATTATCCTTGCATCAGGTGTATAAGTTTGATACATAATTGAAAGTTTGCTCTTCATCTTGTATTGCATGAGCATATACTTTAATTATCATTGTTGTGTTATCATGACCAGCTAATTTGGCAATCTCAGTATACGGTACGTTGTGTTGAACTAGGTTTGAGATGAACGTATGCCGAGCTACATGGCTTGATAGATGTTTTTCAATACCTAACTCTTTACCAACCTTAGCAAAATAGCGTTTAGTAAAATTACTCTTGTCAATAGGACGTAAGCCAGTCTCATTTTCAGCTACCCATAGGTTGCCTTTAGATGCTGCTCTAGCACGTTTTAGTACCGAGATAGTATAAGTACTACTAATCGGGATTACACGCTTGCTCGAGTGTGTTTTAGGCTCTTTTCGATTCATGCCGTATTGAGTTTCACCCCATGAAGAATTAACATGAACCTTAGCTTTACAATCATCAATGATCTCAATTTCATCCCATTGTAAAGATTGTAGCTCACCAATACGCAAGCCACACTGGAACAGCAGCAGCACACAATGTTCTAAATGGTGGCCTTTATAATAATTAAGGAAACTTTGTGTCTCATTGACTGTAAGAGCCTCTTTTGGGTGCTTTGGAGCTGTTGAGGCTGGTTTAATTAGAGAACTATAAAAATTAGTCGGAATCAAATCTAGACTATGTAGTTTCTTTAAGGTCAAACTTAGTACGATAAATGTTTTCTTTATATTTGTAGAATATTGGTCTACAAATTGCTGCAATAATGACTTAGATAAGTCGGAAATAGGCGTAGTACCAAAAAATGGTTTAATCCTATTTTTCGTTATATCCAAGTATAGTTTACGAGTGGCTTCAGCATATGTTGCTTTTGTAAAGTAATCGATGCAGAAGTCATAATAGCTCTGATTGGCACCAGTTGGCACTTTTTTATTCGATGATTGTTGTACATGGCCGACTTCGATAAAGCGATACTTATACAACCCATTATCACGATCTGCAATCATTCGTTTACGCTCAGCTTCGGCCTCTTCTTTCAAGGTAAAACCGTTGGAGCGGAATTTTATTATTCTACCCTGGTCATCACAATACAATGGTAGATTGCGTATATAATAATACGTTTTACCACTTCGTTGTGTTTCCTTCGAGATGATACCTTTACCTGATGGAATTTGGTACATAATGGACTCGTTTCTCTTGCCATTGGAGTACCTGTTCACAAAATCATTATAAAAGATACCATAGTTCTTGGCAATGAATGTTTCACAGTCACTTAATGTAAAGCAATAGCGATTACCAACTTTATTTTTAGGTAGTAAATACCCTTGATCATGTAGCCGTTTTCTCAGTGTTTGCACAGATACATTTAAGAATTCGCTCAACTCTTGAATAGAGAGGGCTGTTGTGGTCTTATTTGAAGTTTTCATGGACATACAGCCCTCCTTTCTTAGTTAAGACTAAATTTTTATCGGTACTTATACATCACTTGTGCTGCAATCTTCTTCGATGGCTTCAACTCCATCTTTGGAAGCATATTCTATGATGGCAGAAGGTATAGAAACTAACATTGGCATAATTTTTTTAGCCTGTCCTGTAGTGTCTATAGAATATTGCTGACCATCTATTGTGTGGTAGCAACCAATAGCATCATTTATGGTGGTTTTACCATCTTTGATAGTTACTCTAAGTAGTCCAGCGTAGAGATACTGACCATCAGGTAAACGCATTACTTTTTTGGATGCATTATTATCTGATTTTTTTAACATAATTGAAATCCTCCATAATCTTCGTATCTGCAAATTCAACACCGTTTTCAATTAAGTCATATATGACTTGATTTGTTGGGGGAGAGAGTATCTCCATAAGTGCAGCAATTGATTTTTTCTGACTTATTGGAATCGATATCTTAGGAACATGCTTTACGCTTAACAAGCGGTTCTCATTATGCCAATCGTCCTCATCGTGACTATATGCATCAAACAAATTATCAGTCTTCAACAAGTCGAAACTAATGTCATTTCTAAGGTTTGTTTCAGCTTGATTTGAGGCACATTGGTTTTGAGGCAATGTGCCGTATAAACCAAAGTTAGTGAGTATGCTACTAATTACCTCTTTTTGATACTTTAAATCACTAGGGCTTTGCTGCCATACTTTATCAGTTAAGATATTTCTTGGATGAATAAGGACGTGTATGTGAGGGGAAGAGGGGTGGTCAGTATGTATCGCTGAGAATATTGGATACGCATCAAAAACCTTCATTAAACCTTTCACAATCTCTTTAAGTTCATCCGTTGAAGGAATGTGATCTCCATATGGACATAACATTGCATGTAGAAATAGACGCTCTTTTTCTGTGTTATGCATAGGGTGTACAGACCATGATCCCAATGGGTCATTAAGGTCTAAATATTGGTCGCTACATAAATCTGGAGCGGTTTTCTTTTGGTTAAAGATGTATTCAATAGCTTCGTTTGGTGTCTTCAAACGAGCTGATTGTGCACCAATCATTTTGAAGATTGACGTAAGTTTTGCCATAATTCATATGCCTCCTCTTCAAGCGTAGTGTTTGCAAGTTTTGTTTTTGCAATTAGTAGAAACCTAAGTATTCGTGTTTGAAAAAGTGCGTCGCTCAACAAATTAGAAGACGTATTACTTTGGTGGGAAGAAGTTGATGCTGGGGATGTTTCGGCATCCCCAGGTAAATTTGCAATTAATGACCTAATAACAACTGATCTATTTCTTTTTACTGCCTCGCAATAGTTATCAAGTTGATTAGCTAAAGCTTCATCTAGCTCAACATTTAATTTTGGCTTTTTATTGATCATCATAGTCACTCTCTTTCTCTACATAGTGGTTTAGGATTTGTTGCGTTTTATTGTATAGCTGTATAGACAAATCCTTTAATTCATCCATCTTCCAACTCAAGCCAGTAAGGCAATATACATTACCAAGATTATTTTTAGACATATTTTTTCTAATTTTTGTGACTTGGTCAAAGGAATCAAAGATACAACGACGTAAATCTGCCATGGTATTTTCATACAGCCCATTTTCTTTACAATAAATGGAATATGCTTCCTTCAAGTCAGCCATTGGAACGAATGAACCCTCTGTATCAGCTTCCAGCAAATCTTCAATAAAGTTTTTCTCACTTTGAGATTCGCCAAGTTGATTTTGAAACCACTGTTCACTTTGCATAGAAGTAGTAAAGCCATTAATTAATGCATTACCATATGCATAGATACAAGCAGTAGCAATGAAATCAATCTCATTTTTAAGCTCATGAATAAGATTTGGATCTGGTTCAGTCGGAACTTTATGAAATCGAAGGAACAGCATACGCTCTGCAAAAGGTGCAATTTCTGTAGCCCTTATTCTAGGCAAAGCATTACCAACCAAGACTAGCTTTGTTCGAATTGCAACAGATATAGATGGCTGATACTTTTGTGAAAGTGTGACCACTTCATTGCCAATTATTAATTTCAAGGTATTCATATCAACAGATACGTTGGAGTCATAGTCTTCAGTAATGTTTATATGAGCACCTAAGAGTGAGGAGTTTTCGTTATGCCGACCGATAAGGGATAAATCTAGATGAGAAACTACGGATGTAGGTAGTAATAGCGATAATACTTTTAATATTAGACTTTTACCAGTATTTGGTTTACCTATAAAAAGCACAGCTTTTTTATGTCCTACAGTTGGACTTAATAGATACCCTAATAGTTCTAGTAGTCTTAGTTGGCTATTTCTATCATCTGGAAACATATCGTTTAGAAGTTTAGAAAAGACTTTACCCTCTAACTTTGAGAGAATACTATCATTATCATTTGGAATGATATCCTGCTGATAATTAGCTTCTATACGATAGGTATAAAAGTCATGAGCATCCTGAGTTGGAAAAGCATTAAGATTTTTTAAATCTAATGCTCCATTTTTAAAGAGCATATTATTTGGTGAGTGTTTACTAGGAACCTCAAACTCTGGATCAACAATAATATCCTCTAATATACTTTTAAGCGTTTCTGCTCTTAAGTTACGATTAACATCGGAGTGAAAGATATGCTTACGTAAGTATCGTTGGATATCCTTGTCATTAGCATATTTTTCCCAATAACCATCATCATTTTTTTAGTGCTAATGTACCATCGATGATTTTTTTAGGTTATTATTTTCAAGCAAAAGCCTTTTTAACTAATGTAGGCTTAATATTCTTTTTTTCATCTGTAATTTCTTTTAACTCGATTTGGGGATTCATTATGATACCTCCTCTTTAAAATTAATAATGTATTATAACGATAAAAACCGGTTTGTTTCGTTGATGTAATCATATCGAAAAGTAAGTTAGAAAAATGGTATTATTATAGAAAAAAAGATGAAATTACAAAAAAAGCAAAAAATTTTGCAGAAAAAAATAGCTTAGCAAGTTTGTAGCTTGCTAAGCTGGAGGGAAAAAACGTGTTAGTTAGAAGTGATTTACGAATTTTTAGATTTATTTTTTTCAACGTCTCAGAACGGTGATTCTGATGAAATTAATAATAAAAATATTTTTGTAATATATATTACGATTTTGAGAAGTTTAATCGAAGTTATGGAAATTTACCTCAATATAAGTATGAGATAGAAAAACAAGTATACCAGTCAATTAGAATACACATATACTGATAAGCGTAAACAATGCTTTAGGGTAAATACTGATAATAATTTTTTTGATTACTGGACATCTAAAAGAATAGATGTATCAACGATTGATATTACATCTATTCTTTGGGATCTTATCCCTAGGTGTGATGGACAATTATATCCTTTGCTAGAAAAATGCATTATTTGAAGATACAGATTGTGATTCTCTAAGATTAAATTATGATAAAAATGCAAAGAATATAAGCTATAAGAATACAGTCTATGGACCTAAAAGAAGTAGTATAAATGGTTTTTGCTTAGACTCCTCATTACGTTTATCTGATGATGTCGTTGATATTATCAGGTTTATTATTAATACTATTTTGATAGATAAGCTGACGACTCGTATTTATTCTAATGATAAGGAACTTGTACTTATTGAAAGAGAAGGTAGTAGAAAGTCTAATAGTATAGGAAAATTTTTTTACTTTGAACGTTTAAATAGCGAGAATATAGAAGCCTCCATTTTTTCGAGAATTCTTGCCTCAGCCGTATTTAAACAAGATGCTACTACAACATCACTTTTTTTAGTACCCGATTAGCAAATAAAAGCTAGTGGTGGAAAAGCCTGTTAAGTATAACGGTTTAGGTAAAACAATTAATAATACTATGAATATAAAAAAAGTATTGCGATGAACACTGGGAAAAAGTTTCTTAAAAAGTAAAAAAATCAAAATGATAATATACTAAACTTAATAGATTCCTCTTGTATGAAATCTTTAGTTTTTTTGAGCAATACTCACGTATTAATTTATTACAACGACTATCACAAAGTTTTGAGTTAGGACAATTAACCGGATATTGTAGATCTATTAATGATGATTTATATAGTCAACTTTTTAAGTCGTGTTTTTGTTACTGCTTATCTTTGAACTACCTTATCCACTCAACCAATATTTCTTTGATAAATTGATAAGTGATAATGGGGTTATATTTGCTGTGGGTAATTGTGCTTCAAGCAATGCGAAATCAAGCATTCGAGAGCTATTACTAGAATTGATAGATTATATTTATTTGATTATATATAATCTTATACCTGCATTAGATCAACAATTATCTATTGCAGTACAAAATCAAAGTACATCGAGTGCTGCTTCCGTACTTAAAGAGATATTACAAGACTTTAAGCTAGATGATTCTTATTTATTAACGTTTGAAACTACAACTAATAAAGGTGAATTTGACAATTTTGAGGAAAAAAATTAATAGAATTTTTCGGCTATAAAGGGGTAGCAGAATATGATACTTTTGTACTTGATATAGTGCAAAGGAAAACTTTGCTTTCTATCCTGTTTAACTCTCGTAGTCGAGAGTATCTTAAGTACGTAAGCGGACGAATGTCGCCGTATGATCAGGTTCGATTAGTTTCGCAAGACAATCTTAATCAAAATATAGTGTCGTATGACTATACTCTATTGGAACCACTTTATAGAACATTATTTGCTTGCTTAAAACGAAATGATAAAAGAAAATATCAATATCGAGTAATTTATAATGATTATGACTCTGATACATTAGATATAGAAAAAGAAAAAACTATTAAGGAGTGCGAAGAAGATAGTCGTAAGAGTATTGATGAAAAATATAGTGTGGCAGTACCTTAATTACTTTTTATAATGCATATGATTGTAAATCAGCAGCTAAGAATATTCAGATTAGTTATGATATAAAAAAACATTATTGGCTGAATGGATTGATTCAGAATCTCTAGATGAAGGCTCTGTAGAAAAAAAGCAAGGAATGGTAAACTCATAGAGGCCCAAAGTGGTGAAGTTACGTTGGATTTAGAATATATAGATAGTTTACTAAAAAAATATGATGTAGTTGAATCAGATAAAGAGAAGGTTAAAAAAAGTGTATACAATCAATTGATAATGAATTTAATATAACTTATAGGTATAAAATACAAAAATTTTTGATGATTGCCGAGAATTTATATATAGAGTACATCAATTTTTTTGATTTTTTTCTTATTGACTGTATATATTATGGAAAAAGAAAGAGAAGAATATGCTTACAAACGTTTAAGCTTAGATTATTGGAACGGAAAAAAATAATTATACTTCTAAATATTTATAAGATAAGGCAACTACCCCTTGCGTTCTCGCTTAGGCTTCACGCCGGGGTAGTTGCCTTATATCTTTTATATTATTATTGCACCAAGATACCTATTTATATTATCACTATAAATAATATTGAATTTAATGATTTTAAAGGTTGGATATTTTTAATCATCAGAGGTGATTAAGTAGAGTAAAGCTGCTGCGGCGGCTTCTACAACAATTCGTGTAATTACTGGATCCATATTTTCACCCCCTCTCACAGCATAGTAGAGTTGATTATGCTACAGACTGATGACTTTTCTGGCAGTTCATACACAAAGGCATATGATAACGTTGCTTAGAATAACTAGATACTTTACTGGATATAGCACATCCACAATCTGTACAATGTAAATCATTAGTTACCATAGTTTGTGGAGCGATGTCTTTCTTTCTAGTAGTCGGTAGATTAGACTGTGACATAGTTTGTGTATTAAGGTCAGTATTATTATCAGCTTCTGGGTCATCGCCAGTAGCAATACAGAAGCTCAGCATATAAGCGTATTTAATAGCTGCTGTTTCAGCTTTCATAATGGCCTTATCACCACTATCTTGACCAGAACCGATACCACTTATTTGTACTGATTCACCTGTCTCTATATCAATAATAGAAATCGTAACGCTAATTGTAGCGTGTTTATCAATATTACCTTTTGCGGTTTGTACCTCTCGTAAATCAAGAAGGGTAGGGGTAACAGCTGTAATGAGACCTACACTTGTAAGAGCGTCATTTACACGTTCTAATACATCACTACTAGTAACGTAAGAATACCCATGAAAGGTATTTTCACCTGTTTTTTCAATGTAGCTACAACTTTTCATAGCAAGTGATAGCTTTTCATATAATGCTGTATTCGTCATTTTTGTTCCTCCGCTTGCACACCAGATCGTGCTAAATAATAACTTAGACCGGCAGATGCATCCATATGTACATCACCATCCCAACGATATGTAAAATGATTTAAGACGTCACTAATTGTTGACTTGTTAACCTCACCATATTGAGATATTAGATTTTTCCACAAAGGATATGTCTTTTCGCTTAAATACGCTTGAATTTCGAGTGTATCATGTAATGTAATAGGTGATTCTTTTTAGCAATCGTTGTATCATCTCTTTTGGAGTTTCTGTATGTTGATTCCAGTTGATTGTAGCGACAATAACAGTTCCACTGCATAGATACCCCGTAACAGTATTGTTTTTCTCAATTAGTAGAAGAATAGGTTTACTATGACTTTTATGTAAATCAAGTAATGATATCGGCCAATAGGAAACAACTTCAATTTCCATATGATTTTGTTTTTCAACACATTGTAATTCAGATATATTAGATTGAGAAATACCCACCATATATAACCATTCCTGGTTATCTATAGTGGGTAATATAAATTGGTACGTATATCGATTATCTTGTGCTGATGTAAGCTCGTCTCTTTGCTTCCATGCATCTTGTAAAGGTGTCTTAGAGCTGACTTTATTAAATATAAGATGTGGAATCTCAGTATAGGCTAACGAGTAAAGTGTAGGTGTGTGTTTATTTTTTTACTGTGAATGACTGCCAAATCTTCGATGAGTGATTGTCCACGTTTACATATATATCGATCTAGTACCTTGATTTTATTTTGTATTCTTTTTACTACAGATACATAGAGATCTGTCTCCGTAATAATAATACCGCAGTATTGTGTCATAATGCTTCCTTTCTACTATGCTGACTTAACTTGTTGTGCGTCTTCAATTGCTTTGCATTGAGCGGATACAGCACAATAGCCTTCACATTTTTTACCATGCCAAGTTTCACGTTGGCTACATTTCTTCGGTACTACACCAGTTTCTATGGCTTGTTGTAACCGATTTGCTTTAGCTTCCATATATCGTTTCAACCAATGATTGCTGATTGGATTGATAGGAATAAGATATAACGGTTTTGTAATACCTCGTTCAGAGGCAATACGTAGCCCTGTATCACGGCATAAGGCCTGAATCACCATAGACGATACAGTGTAATTTTCTTCTTCTAACAATAGTCTGTAATAATTTAATTGTAAGGCCCAATCTAACACATGACGTACTCCATCTGTGAATAATTCTTTTCTTGTTTTAGGTTGACCTTTTTTTACTCCTGTTTTATACACTTCACCAGTTTCAACATCTTTTTTATAGTAACCTAATGCTCTCATCAACTTATAGGAACTCGTAATTTTTAAATCCCCCAGTGTAGTATCGGTATTGGATAACACTTGACCATATAAATCAAATTGCCCTGTTGTGGTGGTGTTTTTCAAGCGTTCTTCTGAAAGCATGTTACCGCTAGTATGGCGTTCTGTAATCGTATGCACAGCTGACCCATGTAAAGCGTATAGTTGCTTTTGTGGATCTACGGCATACTCAGTAATCTTTTTGAGATATAACTCCCGAGTACCACTTAATAATTCGGTAACAGATGGTTTGGTTAAATTACGTTCTAGTGAGGTAACCACCGCTCGTAATGTAGGTAAAAACATACATCTCGTACCTTGTGGGCATCGCAATAAGCATTCATACATATTAATTTCATCCCCATTAGGACAAATAAATCGTTTGGCTGGCATAATTATATCCTCCTTATAGTTGTCCGCATTCACTCATACTATGAAATTCACCATGTCCGATGATGATGTGGTCTAGTACTGGAATATCAAATAGTCTACCTGCTTCAGCAACTCGTTTAGTACAACGAATATCTAAATCACTTGGGTGAGAATCACCAGAAGGGTGGTTATGAACAATGACAATCCCACAGGCTTTTAAACGAACAGCTGAAGAGAAAATACATTTAATATCTAGAGAGGCTGTCGTTACATCACCAATAGAGATATCTTCAGATTTAATTAGATTATTTCTGGCATTAAGATATAGCACGCGTACATGTTCGGTTTCAAAGTACTGCATATCTGACATAGCCTTATAGATATCAATAGGTCGTCCCACATTAATAGGAGCTTTACGAGGCCTGTTTTGTACATTCTTAATAATGGATTTAATAGCACGTAGTTTAGCAATGCCACGATTTTCCCATACCTGGTGCATCATACCACTCAGATTCTTCTGCATGGAATAATGCATCATATGGATCTCCATAACGTTCCACTAACTCTTGAACGGATGCCTTTGGCAAAATTTCTGTTAACATAGTTTCAACTGTAGTATTCATAATAGATTCTCCTTGTATAGAAATAAATTATTTTTGATTCATAACTGGAAATTTGACACCAATTATTAGTATTTAGTGATTTAATATGACGATTGATTTTAGAGCGAATCGCTTTAATACCGTCAAAGATATCAATATGTAGCGAAGGAAAATGTCGCCACTAAAAAAATCGCTGTAAAGTAGTTAGGTTAAGAAAAATAGTTAATATCATAGGTTTCATCAATGTATAATTCAATCTTGAATCGAATTGGTAAGTATACATGCGATGTATCTGTATTAATATAGGTCAGTTCAGAGCGTTCTTCTGATACGTAATGTAATTTAATGTCAGTGGACAAATACACTCTACAATATTCCATATCAATAGGATGTGTATCGCCTTCGCTTTCTGTATGAATACGTAAAATAAATTCCTTTGTTTGATTATGCTGATAGAGATCATACTCAAGAATGCTATGTTTTCGGCTATCCGAAAGCATATTGGCTAACATACCCATACGAACAAGAGGCACATCTAAACGCTCGACTTGGTTTCTGAAAGCCCATTGTAAGGATTTCAGTAATGGCTGTAACGCTGACTGTTGCTTACTGATAAACAGGAATGTGTTTTGGTAATATTTGATCATACAAATCCTCCCATAAAAAATACCCCTAGGTGTCAATGCACCTAGGGGTTAACCTTAAGGAATAGCTATATATGCTATCAATATTATATTATATGATTGAAAAAAATGAATTTAACGATTGTAGCAATTATTAGAATAGAACATCATAGGATGCCCAATAGGCACCAAGAATCATTGCATTAGAATGAGATTTATTATTGAAGTCCATTTCGTGCCAGCTATATGGATTGTTATAAACTGGATTTGTAGACCAATAATATTTACCTTTTCCGTTTAAATGTCTAAAGTAATAGGTTCTGACAGTTCTTTTCCCATTATCGAGATTACCAATTACATTGATAGCCCAAAGTTGTAAATCTTCATTGTATTGTAACATAACCGCACTGCTCGTATCAGCGTAATATGAACCATCCATATAGTGGGATATATAGACCATTTGTGCATCGGCTGTATTTTTGGTGTGTTTGTATCCCCAAAAAAAGCAGAATGCTAATAATAAAATTGTACAGAATTTTTTTCATAATACCCTCCTTACAAAATTCATGAAAAAAATTCATCTTTATTATTACATAAAGTTTTATAAATTGAAAGTATAAAGTTTAGTAACCTTGGAATTATGGAACAATGGTACAGAGTAGCTAAAGGTGTAAATTAGTTTTTATTAATCGTTAATAAAGATGGCAGAGGAAAAATAATTAACATATTAGTAATAATATGAAAGGAGGTAGATATTATGCTAATAGAGAAAAAGGTACTTTATGTTGCAGAGGCTGCATCACTTCTTGGATGCTGTGCACAAGTAGTATATCAACTGATAGAAGCTGGTAAACTTCAGGCCTATAAAGAGGAAGGCCGAAAATGTTGGAGGATACCAGCAGAGGCTTTAGATCTTTACATAAAGGATTGCCAGGATATGTTTTTGGCAAAATAAAATTAGGATTCAATATCTGGTTTTGTATTACGTTATGGTTCTATGATATGAGTTTTGTATAATCTGGTTTGATTTCTAGCAAACTTCTAACATAGAAGTAATATATATAATTAAGGAGGTATTGAATATGTTATTAAATCAAGAAAAATGATATTTTTAACGGTAGATGATTTATGTGAAGTGTTACGAATCGGTAAAAATGTCGCATACAAATTAATTAATTCAGGTAAATTAAAAATGCTATCGTATTAATAGAACATGGAAAAATCCCAAGACAAAGTGTAGAAGAATATATAGATGAGGCTAGAAATAGTTATTTTATCGATAAGCTATCCCCTAGGACCACCGGTCCTAGGGGATGTTTTAGCGATATTGGTATTATGATATACTGAAAGTATATTTTGTGCGATGGGGAGGATTATATGTTACATATAAAAATTAAAGAATTTTTCAGCAAGAAACAATCAATGCCATTTTAGAACAATTCGAGAATCCGAATGGAACTAGAACTATGATAGTGAAAGCACCAACGGGTAGTGGCAAAACTATAACATTAATAGGCTTAATTGAACAGTTTATTGGTAGTTATTTTGGTCAATATATTTTTTTGTTGGTTGACACCAGGAAAAAGGTGATTTAGAAGAACAATCGAAAGATAAAATGGATAAGTTTGCACCTAATTTAGCTAGTGGCAATTTGTTTGATGTGTTAACATCCGGATTTTCTGCAGATACAACGTATTTCATTAATTGGGAGTCTATTACCAAAAAAGGGAATATAGCTATTAAAGAAGGTGAGCGTAAAAATTTATTTGATAAAATTGCTGATGCCCATAAGGCAGGATTGAAATTTATTGTGATTATAGATGAAGAGCATGAAAATAATACTAATAAAGCGAAGGATATTATTAGTGCTATGAGCCCTATCAGAGAGATTAGAGTCTCTGCAACTCCAGAACTAATTAAAAGTATTGATACATATATTATTTCTGAAAACACTGTTATTGGTGAGCAACTGATAACTAAGGCTTTGTACATTAATCATGGTCTTAATTCAGTGAAAATGAATTTTCAGTCAGAGGAATTTAATATTTTAATAGACAAAGCGGATGAAATGAGGCAGGTTATTGAAAAAGCGTATAGAAATGCAGGAGAAGATATTAATCCGCTAGTTTTAATTCAATTTCCTAGTTTAAGTGATAGTCTGATTGAAAGTGTTGAAAAGAAATTGGCTGAATTAGGATATACATATGATAATGGGCTTGTAGCAAGTTGGTTTAGCCCTGAAAAATAAAAGCCGATGAGGCAATAAATTCTACAAAAAAATAGGTAAGCATAATATTGGTGAAATTGGTTCTTCTGATAGTATTACAAACTTAAATGCAAAACCAAGATTTTTTTATTGTTTAAACAAGCTTTTATCTACTGGCTGGGATTGTCCGAGAGCAAAAATTTTAGTTAAGTTACGTGATAATATGACAGAAAGGTTTGAAATCCAAACATTAGGGAGATTAAGACGTATGCCTAAGGCGATCCATTACGGTAGTGATATTTTGGATTGTGCATATTTATATACTTTTGATGAAGCATATAAAGAGGATGTAATTAAAAAAATGGTAATGGGTTTGAGGTTAAACGTTTAAAACTTAAAGATGATGCAAAAAAATAAAAATTGTTAAAAGAGGTTGTCAATAGAGATATTAATTTGATTGATGAGAGGAAAAGCCAGAAAGTCACTGTATGAGTACTTCTTAGATACTTATAAATTAGAGCCAATAATTAATGATAAAGAGGCAGTAAATCGGAATAAAGTTAGACTGGAGGCACATGGTTATATATTTGGAAGTAAATTAAAACGTAGTTTTTTTAGTTGGTAAATATAATACCTTACAAGATGTACTGTCAAGTCATGATACTCGAGAATTAGATTTTTGAGGTAAATACCCATAGTCATGGTATGCTTCTGTTACATGAGGTAGGGAAGTTTTGTAATATATTGGGGTTAAGTAATGATAAAATGCATACTATATTACGTACGTTTTTTTCTTGGAAAAAAATATAAATCTCTTGCTTATAAAATTATACCTTTACCTAAGCGTGAATATTATGCTTTTATTATTAATAATCAAAAAAATACTTAAGGAACTATTTATTTCGTTTGAAGAAACAAATGGTAATAAAAAAATATACTGGTCAAGGGCAAATTTTTCCCAGATATAAAAAAATAGTAAAGTCTTCAATTTTAAGTGAGGAGGTTTATCCATATATTCCTGAACCATCAGCAATTAATTTTGCGAAGAATGTATATGAAGGTTATGAGTCTTCAATGGTTGAATTTCCTCAGTTTCGGTCAACATCTGAAATTTTATTTGAACAATTTTGTGAATCATCTGATCAAGTTAGATTTGTTTACAAAAAAACGGAGATAAAGGCATACAATATCTATCAATCGTTTATCAAACAGGAATTGGTAAAATAAAAAAACTTTTATCCTGATTATATAGTTCAAATGCAAGATGATAGTATCTGGATCATAGAAACAAAAAGGTGGAGAGGCCACTAATGGTAAAAAGTAAGAATATAGATATTGAATGTATTTATAAATTAAATGCATTGAAAAAGATATGCTGATGAGCATGGCTTTTAAATTTGGATTTGTACGAGATAAAAAAATACTAGTCTATTTATAAATCGTACTGGGGAGTGGGTATCAGATATGAGTGATACAACGAAATGGGAAAAGATTAAAAAAACTGTTTTTAAAGGACATATAGTAGGAGTTAAATATACTGATGGGAAATTTATCACAAGAGCGTAGAGATTATATGCTTAAATTTTTTTAAATGATTTACGTTTACAGAATCTAGATAACGTAAATTATGTTAGAGCTATTAATGAAATTGAAAAATGCTATAAATGATAAAAAAATATGGTTTAGTATGGGAGTCTCATACAGAAAATGTAGATGAGATGTTAAAAAAACATATTCCTGTATTAGTTGATGTTGATGATAAAACAATTTGTAGTGAGCAGAAAGAAAAAAATATAATTTTTTTGATTGAAGGTGATAATCTTCATTCTTTAAAATTATTAAAGAAAAACGTATAAAGGGCGTGTTGATATTATTTATATTGATCCGCCTTATAATAGGGGAAAAATGATTTTGTATATAATGATGTATATGTAGATAAAAAAATGATGAGTTTAAACATTCTAAATGGTTATCATTTATGTATCATAGGTTAAGCTTAGCTAAAGAGTTATTAGTTAAAAACTGGTGTTGTTTTTTTATTAGTATAGATGATAATGAACAAGTCTGCATTAAAAATTATTATGTAATGAAATCTTCGGAGAGAACAATGTTGAAACTATGATTTGGGCGAAGGAATCTGAAAGTAACTCTGGGAAGATGAAAAAAATACTAAAAGGTTTAGAGATGTGCATGAGTACATTATAGCTTGTTATAAAAAAATAAAGATTTGGTTCAGTTTTTCAAAAAAATTAATGAAGCTTTAGAAAATGGTCAATTTCAAAACAACAAATTTGGCTAAGAATAATGCAAATAAAAAGTGGTGCGGTTGATAGAATTTTTTTGAGATTGTGAATCCTGATAATGGTAAAAAGTTGGACCGATGAATGGAAGTATGATAAGGATACTATTGATAAACTTTTTAAATGAGAAATTGATTTGGTTTGGCAAAACAGGAAATAATAAGCCAAGGCAAATACTTCCTACTGATGATAGACGAACAGTATATGTTGAATCAATTATAACTCAGGGATCTTCAACACAAGGTCGAAAGGATTTAGAGTCTGTATTGGGGAAGGATAAATTTGATAATCCTAAGCCTGTTAAGTTATTAAAAAAACTTTGTTTACTATTAGTGGCGGATCCAATTCGATTATTTTAGACTTTTTTTGCAGGGTCTGGTACTACAGGTGAGGCTGTTGTGACTTTGAATCGTGAGGATAAAGGGAATAGGACATATATTTTATGTACTAATAATCAGAATCGTATATGTGAAACTATTACTTATCAGAGATTATTAGAGATACAGAAGAGGCTGCCTCATAATTTAAAGTATTTCAAAACCGAATTTGTTGATAAAGTTATGGATGATGATCTTTTGGAAGGAAAAACTAATAGAATATATTAAACCGTTAATAGAGCTTGAGTATTTTTGTAATTTAGACATGAGTAATATGAAAAATAGTTTTAACAGAAGAAAATTTTGATGAGCTTTTTGGAATCTGGATGTATTCCATATAATGGTAAATTATTTATTGCTAGTGATATTTTAGCTTCGATAGATCAACAAAATTTATTGGCGAAAAAAATCATTGTGAGCTAATTCGTATACCTGAGTATTATTATAGAGATGAATTGATTGAAGCTGGAGAACTATAATTAGTAGTTAGCTATTTTATGTATATAAAAAGGGGGCAAAGCCCCCTTTTATATACATGTTGTAGGATTATAATGATTGTTTCGTTAGATTTGATTGATTTACCTTATTTAACTTTATATATTATGGAATTTTTGGAATAATGGAATCTTTTGGGTTGTGTAAAAAAAGTGAACAGATACTCCGTGCAAGTATAAAAAAATAACGTAATTATGCTTGCATATATACTTGCAAACATATATAAATGCTGGTGAACCTAGATAAATACTGACTTTGGCTACACACTTCTAAGCCGTGGGTCGGGGGTTCGAATCCCTCCTGGATCACCAAAGAAATAAGCGGATAGCTCGTAATGAGCTATCCGCTTTTTTTGATATTTTGAATTATAAATCTGTAGTTATTCTGTAAATTTAAAGTTTATCTAGCTGTATAGTATTATCTCTTAGCCACTGTGCGAGTTCTACATTTGTCATATTTCCTGCTGCCACATTAATAATTAGGTTTTCAACTTCTTGTTGTGAAGCAGTAATATCAAATCCATTAATAATAAGATACACATACATACTGTGGAGTGCAGTTCGCTTATTGCCATCTGTAAAAGGATGATTATTGGCGATACCATAACATAATTGTGCTGCTTTATCATAGATAGTTGGATATAAGTCGTTTCCCATAAAGGTTTGAAATGGGGTATTTACAGCTGACGCTAAAAGATTTTTGTCTCGTATGCCGGAGGAGAGGATAAAGGTTTTCTCTAATTGAATATGGAGTTCATAGATATCCTGTACCGTGAATTGAATGTTAGGTGTACTCATTTATTCTCCAATGCTTTATATAGTTTGTAATTACGTTCTAATACTTGTAGCGAAATGTCTTTTATTCGCTTTTTAATTCTTTATTAGTATCACTAGTCATGATAGGGGGCTCTTGGGGTGTTTGGAGATTGCCGATTTTCGGATCTTTCGGTGTCATAGATTAAACTCCTTTACTATGTATTTGACTATTATATTTCTTAGATATTTGACTTTTATATCTATTATATAGGGAATAAATCAATATAAACAATCTTATTTATAAGAAATAATTCAAAAGTTCAAAATTGATTACTCACTATAAACCCAGTATTTATCTGTGTTTTTGCCATATAAACCAAATTAGTCAAAAATAAAAAGTCAAAAAAAGTCAAAAAAATTTATAATTTGACCTATTGACTTTTTGACTTAATAAGATTATTATAATGTCATAAGGTTGAAGAAACCTAGAAATAAAGCAAGAAATTAAACAGACTTAAAAAGTCAAACAGATATACTTGTAGTAAAAAAGTGAGGTAATTTATATGAACAACAATTTCAATAACTTTGGTAGCGACTTCGGTAGCATGAATGATTTGTTCAATCAATTGATGGGTAACATGGGTGGTTATTCCACAGAAAACCGTCGTTATAAAATTAATGGTCGTGAAGTGACTCCAGAAGAGTTTGCTTTCTATCGTCAAACTGGTCGTTTGCCTTCTAATGAAGAAATGCAAGCTGCTCAAGCTGCACAACAAGGTAAAATGAAACAAGATGGCATCCTTGCTAAGTTAGGTACAAACTTAACTCAACAAGCTCGTGATGGTAAACTCGATCCTGTTATTGGCCGTAATAAAGAAATCCAAGAAACAGCAGAAATCTTAGCACGTCGTACTAAAAACAATCCTGTACTCGTAGGTGATGCTGGTGTTGGTAAAACAGCTGTAGTAGAAGGCTTGGCACAAGCTATCGTCAATGGCGATGTTCCTGCAGCTATTAAAAATAAAGAAATCATTTCTATCGATATTTCCGGTTTGGAAGCTGGTACTCAATATCGTGGTTCCTTCGAAGAAAATATCCAAAACCTTATCAAAGAGGTTAAGGCTGCTGGTAACATTATCTTGTTCTTCGACGAAATCCACCAAATCTTGGGTGCTGGTTCCACAGGTGATGGTCAAGGTTCTAAAGGTTTAGCAGATATCTTGAAACCTGCTTTGTCCCGTGGTGAAATGACTGTTATCGGTGCTACAACACAAGATGAATACCGTAACACAATCATGAAAAACGCAGCACTTGCTCGTCGTTTCAATGAAGTAAAGGTAAATGCACCATCTCCAGAAGATACTTTCAAAATTTTACAAGGCATTCGTCCATTGTATGAAGCGCATCATAACATTGAATTGCCAGATGCAGTGTTGAAAGCAGCTGTAGATTATTCCGTACAATACATTCCTCAACGTAGCTTACCAGATAAAGCTATCGACTTGATCGATGTAACAGCAGCTCACTTGGCTTCCCAACATCCTGTAACTGATATTAAAACATTAGAAGCAGATATTGCAGAAGCTAAAGCAAAACAAGAAGAGTTTGCTCAAAAAGAAGATTACGAATCCGCTATTAATGAAAAGATGCGTATTCAAAAATTGCAAGAAGAAATCGATAATCACACTGAAAACCAAAAGGTAGTGGCTAAGGTTAATGATGTAGCGGAAGCCGTTGAAAGAATGACTGGTATCCCTGTATCTCAAATGGGTGCGTCCGATATTGAACGCTTGAAAGACATGAAATCTCGTTTACAAGCTCATGTCATTGGTCAAGATAAAGCAGTAGAAGCTGTATCTAAAGCAATCCGTCGTAACCGTGCAGGCTTTGACGAAGGTAACCGTCCAATCGGTAGCTTCTTATTCGTAGGTCCTACTGGTGTTGGTAAAACAGAATTGGCTAAACAATTAGCACTTGATATGTTCGGTAACAAAGATGCTATCATCCGCTTGGATATGTCCGAATACAGTGATCGCACAGCAGTTTCCAAATTGATTGGTGCTACAGCTGGTTATGTTGGTTACGAAGATAACTCCAACACATTGACTGAACGCGTTCGTCGTAATCCTTACTCCATCGTATTGTTCGACGAAATCGAAAAAGCAGATCCTCAAGTTATTACATTGCTTCTTCAAGTATTGGACGATGGTCGCTTAACAGATGGTCAAGGTAACACCGTAAACTTCAAATACTGTTATTATTGCTACATCTAACGCAGGCTTTGGCTATGGTCAAGATAATGACGATGAAAACAAAGTAGATGTAATGGAACGTATCGCTCCATTCTTCCGTCCAGAATTCTTAAACCGTTTCAATGCAGTTATCGAATTCAATCAATTGAAAAAAGAAGATTTGAAACAAATCGTAGATTTAATGCTTGATCAAGTTAATAAAACTTTAGCTAAAAAAGAAATCACTCTTGATGTAACTGAAGCAGCTAAAGAATTATTGATGGAACAAGGTTACGATAAAACTATGGGCGCTCGTCCATTACGTCGTGTTATCGAATCTGAAATCCGCGATAATGTAACTGATTTCTACTTGGATCACATCGATGCAAAACACTTGCTTGCTGATGTGAAGGATGGTCACATTGTAATTAGCGACAAAGATGCTGCTAATACATCTGATGATAAATCTGCAGATGATAAAGCTGTAGACGACAGCAAACAAGCTGATGATGCTGCATCCAAGGATAATAAATAATCGATAGGCTATCGACACTAACTAATGAATCCCTTACAACTCTCTCCATATATAAACTAATGATAGACCTATTGATACTAAGAGCACCCCACATAATGTGGGGTGCTTTTTTGTGTCTTAATATGCATTTTAATATGTGTATTAATAAAGAAATTTTGTATACATGACAAAAATCATTGCTAATATATCGACTTATTTAGTATAATCATACCTATAAATTCAATATTCTATAGAATTTAAAAAAGAGATGAAGAAAGGGAGGAGATTATTGATGTCACATTATGTAGATCTAAATAGCGATTTAGGTGAAAGTTTTGGCAACTACACATTAGGCATGGATGGTGAAGTGTTAAATCACGTCACAAGTGCTAATGTTGCCTGTGGATGGCATGCTGGAGATCCTCTCATTATGGATGCTACAGTTCGCATGTGCAAGGAAAAGGGCGTAGCCGTAGGGGCTCATCCTGGATATCCTGACTTAATGGGCTTTGGCCGTCGTGCAATGGCAGTAAACCCCGCAGAGGCAAAAGCGTATATGATATATCAAGTTGGTGCACTACAAGCCTTCTGCGATAGCTATGGCGTTACATTGCAACATATGAAATTACATGGTGCTTTTTATAACACCGCATGTGTAACCCCTGCATTGGCAGATGCTGTATTAGATGGCTTACAAGCGGTAAACCCTAATATTGCAGCTATGGTGTTGAGCGGTAGCTATATTGCAAAAGAAGCACAGCGTCGAGGTATTCCTGTAATTCAGGAGGTCTTTGCTGACCGCGGTTATACTGATGAAGGTACATTGGTGCCTCGTACAGAACCAGGGGCTTTCATTAAAGACCCTCAAGAGGCTCTTGAACGAGTACTTATGATGGTTACAGAAGGTAAGGTTGTCACTAATACAGGTAATACTATTGATATTGTAGCTGATTCCGTATGCGTACACGGCGATAACCCAGAGGCGATAGCTTTCACAAATTACATCCGTGAAGGCCTTACGAAAGCGGGCGTTACAGTGGCTAATTTTCAAAACCGTAAATAGTAAAACGGCCATTATAAAATAAGCAATACATAGCAAATACGTAATAAATAGTGAATACGTAATAAATAGTAAATATGTAGTAAATAGTAAATATGTAGTAAATAGTAAATAGTAAATAGTAAATACATAATAGATTGTTAATAAATTATTGTGTGGAGGTTTTTATGAAACCAATTTCAGGTAAAGCAAGTTTATCTGTCCTCTTGGGGGCAGCTTTCTTGATGGCTACGTCCTCTATTGGACCGGGCTTTATGTTACAAACGGCGGCATTTACAAATGATTTAAAAGCAGACTTTGCGTTTGCCATCATTGTGTCTGTTATTTTTTCAATTATTGCACAGCTTAATGTGTGGACCATCATTGGCATATCTAAAATGCGTGGTCAAGATATTGCGAATAAAGTATTGCCAGGACTTGGCTATTTCGTAGCATTCTTGATTTCCCTTGGGGGCCTTGCGTTCAATATCGGCAACATTGGGGGCGCGTCTATGGGCCTAAATATTGTATTTGGTATTGATACAACGACTGCAGCGGCTATCAGTGGTATCCTTGGTATTCTATTATTCGCCTCTCCAAAAATGGGTGGTGTACTAGACAACACAGCTAAATTCTTGGTACGGTTATGCTAGTATTGATTGGCTATGTAGCATTCTCTACAAATCCGCCAGTAGCTGAAGCGGCTACTCATGCGGTGGCCCCAACGCATTATCCATGGCTTGCAACTATTACCCTTATCGGTGGTACCGTAGGTGGTTACATTACATTCTCTGGCGGTCACCGCCTCATTGATGCAGGTATTACTGGTCAAGAACATTTGAAAGATGTACGTCGTGCAGCCTTCATGGGTATGTCCGTAGATGCAGTGGTTCGTATCTTGTTATTCTTAGCCGTTCTTGGTGTTGTGTCCATGGGCTTTGCGTTAGATCCTAAAGATCCAGCTGGCTCTGCATTCCTTCTTGGGGCTGGTGAAATCGGTCATAAATTATTTGGTATCGTGTTCTTCTGTGCAGCCTTAACATCTGTAGTAGGTGCAGCGTACACATCCGTGTCCTTCTTAAAAACATTGTTCAAAGTAGTAGAACGCAATGAAAAATTGACTATTATGACATTCATCTTCGTTTCTACATGTATTTTGATCTTCATTGGTAAACCAGCATCCTTGTTGATTTTGGCTGGCTCCGTAAACGGCTTAATCTTGCCGATTACATTGGCAGTAATGCTCTTTGCTACTCATAAATCTGAAATCGTAGGAGACTACAAACATAATAAACTGCTATACTATACAGGGTGGATTGTAGTACTTGTAACAGCCTATATCGGCGTTACATCCTTACAAGGCATTGCTAAATTACTTGGCTAATGTAATCGTTGTGAAAGTACCATTATTTTCGATTGAAGGTAATGGTTCTTTCTAGTTTTAGGAAGGAGGTACTTATGAAACCTATAATTTCACCTGTAGGGGATTGCGCTATCTCTATTGATTTTGGTCAAGTCATCGATCCAAAGATTAATCGACATATTCGTCAAACGATAGAGCGAATTCAAGAGCTGAATCTAGAGGGGATTATTGAATTAGTACCTACCTATTGTGCATTGCTTTTGCAATATGATGCTATGCTATACTCCTATGCAGAATTGTGTAACATCATTGAGCCTACATTGGAGCAGACTGTAACAGATAATGCTAATGAACTTGTTACCGTCGTGGAAATTCCTACCGTGTACGGTGGTGAGTTTGGTCCAGACCTTGGTTTTGTAGCCTCTCATAATAATCTAACTGAAGATGAGGTTGTAGCCATTCATAGTGGTACTGATTACTTGGTATATATGCTTGGCTTCATTCCCGGTTTACCTATTTGGGCGGTATGGATCCACGCATTGCAACGCCTCGTTTGTCCTCACCAAGAACATTGATACCTGCAGGCTCTGTAGGCATTGCAGGGGAACAAACTGGCACATATCCATCTGACTCTCCAGGGGGCTGGCAAATCATTGGCCGTACACCGGTAACCATGTATGACATGTCTAAGAAACAAGCGGCGCTATTGAGTGCTGGCGACTATGTGCGCTATGTGCCGATAGATGAAGCGGAATATAATCGCATTAAAGCATTGGGGGCGGACTATGCGCCATCCATGTATGAAGTAGAGGTAGGTGAGTTGCGTGGCTATTAATGAGTTTAATAAATTATCTATCTACGTAAATGCACCTGGCATGTACACCACCATTCAAGATAAAGGTCGCGTTGGGTTCCAACAATATGGTATGCCTGTAGCAGGTCCTATGGATAGTGAAAGCTATCTCTTGGGGCAAGCACTGGTAGGTAATGTAGAAACGGCAGGTGCCTTAGAATGCACATTGCTGGCGCCTACACTCACCGTGAAAGGCACATGTATCGTTGCTTTCACAGGAGCCGACATGGAACCAACCATCAATAGTGTGCGAGTACCGAGATATATTCCATTTGTATGTCACGATGGCGATGTCATTTCCGGCGGTTTTAGCCAATGTGGCGTGCGCATGTACATTTCTTTCTCTGGAGGTATCGACGTGCCAAGCATCAACGGCAGCGTATCGACCCATACAAAGGCGAAAATTGGGGGCCTTGAGGGTCGACCACTACAAAAGGGCGATGAACTTGGCATCAAAGCGTTCACCAGAGATGAAGTGCATGTCTGCGATTACCGTGGTGAAGGGCATACTCTATTCAATACCGTCTTATATAACCGTGGGGGTCGTGAATGTCATGAACCATTACGCGTTGTATTAGGTGATCAGGCAAAACATTTCACCGAGAAGGGAATCAAGACCTTTAGTGATAACATCTATACACTGACTGTAGAATGTGACCGTATGGGTTTTCGCTTAGATGGTCCTGAAATTGAACACGTAGACAGTGCAGATATTATTTCTGATGGTGCCGTATTTGGTTCTATCCAAGTGCCATCGAATGGACATCCCATTGTCCTCATGGCAGATCGTCAAACAACAGGGGGCTATACAAAAATAGGCACTATCATTACCGCAGACCTACCTCGGCTTAGCCAATTGCCGGTAGGGGATGGGATTAACTTTAATATAGTAACCATTGACGAAGCGCAAAACATATACCGAGCGTATATAGAACGATTACAGAAACGCATCAAATTAGCACATGAACAAAGTGCTTATGTATTTAAATTAAATAATGTCATATAAAAAATAACGTCTAAAGAGATTATTCTTTAGACGTTATTTTTGTTTTGGGCTGCCAATTTATCTCAATTTGAGTGAAATGCTAATTTATAAAAAAATTTAATGAAATATAGTACTGTGAAATAGGTAGGGTTGTTAGAGTGTAGCTGTATAAGGCATCTTGACCATTATTTTTTTATAATTTATCAATTATATTTATATGGAAAAAAAGTTAAAATGTGAGTTTAATTTCATCTTCTCTTCTAAATTATGGTATAAAAATCATCCCAATTATTAGGTTTTTATTTTTATAAGGGGTTTAAAGAACTCCCATTATTGCTGTATTTGCAATAGCTATTCCAAAAATGAAATATTAGTGAAAAAGGGGTTGCAAGCATATCGAAAAATTTGGTATACTAACTATATCGAAAAACTTGAATTGAAATTATTTGTTATATAGAAGTTTGAGAGCTTTATAGTAGTTTAAAGGAGAAACAAATGAACAAGATTTTTAAAGTGGTTTGGAACAAATCCAAAAATTGCTACGTAGTAGTATCTGAATTCGCTAAGAACAATAGCGGTAAAAAGAAAATTGTTGTGGCTGGTATCTTTGCAGCGTTAGCTATGACTAATGCTAATGTGGCATTGGCTGTAAATGATGTACCTACCGGAGCTAGTGCAACTGCTGTTGCCTTTGGTAACGGTGCTACTGTTACAGGTGCAAATGCAGTTGGTTTAGGTAAGAATGTAAAAGCTTCTAATAATGATGTTGTTGTAATTGGTACTGATGCAAAAGCAGAAACTGCTGGTGGTGGGGTTGCTATTGGTCAAAATGCTTATTCAAAAGGTCTATATGGTAATACACCAAGTGTTGCTGTAGGTAAAAATTCAATTGCAAATGGTGGTACTGCGATTGCTGTTGGTACTTATGCGACGGTAAACGAAGTTGGTACTTCATTTTCACAAGGTATTGCCATTGGTGGTGGTGCATTACCGGGGCAAGGGGCTACCGTTATAGGTGACCAAGCTATTGCTATTGGTGGTAATACTAAAGCCTTTGGTCACTCTTCCATCGTTATTGGCGGTGACGATGCTGATAGAATGACGTCTACTAAAGCAGTTTATACTGATATTACTACAGGGAAAGCTGCTGTCGCTACTGTTTCTGATGCGGTTAAAGCTTTAACAGGGTATGAAATTAAGTGGCGTGATTATAATAATGCTACAGCAGACCATATCGGTATCACAGTAGGTACTAAAGGGCAATCTGGTAATGCCGGCATTGCTATTGGTACTGGCGCTGATTCTAAAAACCGTATCGCCGGCGCTTTAAATGGCGTAAATACAAGTGGTGCCGATAATAATTCTGTAACAAATGCCATCGCTATTGGTACAGGTGCGAAAGCAAATCGTGATAACTCTGTCGCTTTAGGTGGTGGTTCTACTACAGATAAGGCAGGTACTAAACAAACTAGCTATACATTGCCAACAGGTGTTACTGCAACTTGGTCTGGTGGTGAATCAACATTAGAAGGTGATGTTGTTTCCTTCGGCGCGGAAGGTTTCGAGCGTCAGTTGAAAAACGTGGCTCCTGGTGAAGTAAGTGCTACTTCTACGGACGCGATCAATGGTTCTCAGTTAGCTGCTATCGCAGATCAAATTGCACTTAAATATGTGTCTATTAACTCTACTGATGTTCCAAATAAAGACAACACTGGTGCAAAAGCTAATAACTCTATTGCTATTGGTCCTAATGCATCTACAGATACGGCTGCAACAAGCTCTGTAGCTATTGGTGATGGTGCTAATGCAACAGGTCGATCTACAGTTGCATTGGGGTTATCAGCACAAGCTAAATCGGCAAATGCTACAGCGGTAGGTGCTAACTCCATTGCGTCCGAGGATGATACTGTGGCAGTTGGTCATGGTGCTAAGGCAACAGATGGCAATGCCAGTGCTTTGGGGGCTGATGCGATAGCTTCCAATATTGAATCTACTGCAATTGGTCATGGTACTGCTGCATCTGGTGCATCCTCTACTGCATTGGGATCTAGGGCAAAGGCCGCTGGAACTGCAGGTGTTGGTATCGGTATGTTAGCCAATGCAACTAAAGATTATAGTATTGCTATTGGCGGAGAAAGCTCTTCCACTGCAGATAACAGTATTGCTATTGGTAGAAAGCTCAGTATCAGAGAATGATGGTATTGCTATCGGTACTAGATCTAACGCAAGTGCAGTTAAATCGATTGCTATTGGTGATGGTGCTAGTGCTACAACTGCTGATGGTGTTGCAATAGGTTCTAAGTCTGTTGCTAGTACTGCGGCAGGTGTAGCAGGTTATAATGCTAATACTGGTCGTACTGATACTTATGCTAACTTAACTGGTGCAACGTTAACATCTACATTGGGTGGCGTTGCTGTTGGTACAACAGGTCAAACTCGTCAAATTAACTATGTAGCTGCTGGTACGGCTGATACAGATGCAGTCAACGTAGCACAATTGAAGAGTGTAAACCTTGCTTTCACAGGTGACACTGGTTCTGGTGACGTAAACCTTGCTAACAGTAAATTAGCTGTAAATGGTGACGATACATATATTACAACTACAGCTAATGGTAAGAAAATTACTATTGCTGGTAAAAAACAAGATATTACTGTAACTAATGGTGTTGCTTCTGCAACTGCAGGCATGGCAGATGCTCAAAACGTAGCTGATGCAATTAATCAAGCAGTTGCTAATAGTTCTTCCAGTTGGAACTTATCTGCTAATGGTGAAGCGACAACAGCAACCGTTGAAAAAGGTAATAAAGTAGATTTCTCTGGCGATGATAATATTACAGTTGCTAGAAATGATAAAAATATCACTGTGTCCTTGAAGAAAGAGCTTACTGGCTTGAACAGTGCATCTTTCAACAATGCTGCAGGTAATCCAACTGTAAAAAATTGATGGCGACAAAGGCATCAATGCAGGCGATATGAAAGTTACTAACGTAGCTGATGGTGTAGCAGATAAAGATGCTGTCAATGTATCTCAATTGAAGAAAACAGACGCTAAAGCAGAAGCTAACAAAACTGCAATTGCTCGTAAAAATTTCCTTAGGTGGTAATAGTGGTTCTACTGCAGAGAAATCTTTGAGCGCAGGCGATGTAAAAATTCAATGTTAAAGGTGCTAATGGTTTAACTACGGTTGCTTCTGGCGATGATGTAACTGTTAAACTTGATGATACTACTAAAGATAAAAATCGATAACGCTGCTGACAAAGATTTGAGCAATTTGAATCCAGCAGGTGAGCAAAAGGTTAAAAGATCTAGCTGCTTGGAAAGTGGTTGCTAACAGTGGTACTGCTGAAGATGTTAAAGGTGGCGACACTGTTAAGTTCATCGATGGTGATAACATCGAAATTACACAAGCTGGTAAAAAAACTTTACAATTGCCACAAAGAAAAACGTTACATTTGATAACATAACAGCTACGCAAGCAATTACAGCTCCAACTGTGAACGCTACAACAGGCGTAGTAACACCTCAAGTAACAGGCTTAACTAATAGAGACTGGACTCCAGGTCAAACAACACCTGTACCTGGTCGTGCGGCTACAGAAGATCAATTGAAACAAGTTGATGATCAAGTAGCTACTAATAAACAAAATATTGCTGATAATAAAACAGCAATCGATAAAAATACAACAGCAATCGCTCGTAAAATCTCCTTAGGTGGTAACACTGGTACAACGAGTGAAAAATCTTTAAGCACAGCTGATGTGAAATTTAATGTGAAAGGCGATAATGGTCTTACTACTGTTGCTAATGGTGACGATGTAACAGTTAAACTTGATGATACTACTAAAGCAAAAATTGATAACGCTGCTGATAAAGACTTGAGTAATTTGAATCCAGCAGGTGAGCAAAAAGTTAAAGATTTAGCTGCTTGGAAGGTTGTTGCTAACAATGGTACTGCTGAAGATGTTAAAGGTGGCGACACTGTTAAATACATTAATGGTGATAATATTCTCATTACTCAATCTGGTAAAGATTTCACATTCGCTACTAAGCCAGATGTAACATTCAATACGGTAACGGCTAACGACACTATTACAGCTCCAAAAGTTAAAGCTACAACTGGTGTGGAAACGCCTCAAGTAACTGGTTTAACTAATAAAACTTGGGATCCAAATAACATTACATCTGGTCGTGCAGCCACAGAAGATCAATTGAAAGCAGTTGACGATCAAGTTAAAACAAATACAGGCAATATTACTCAAAATACTAATGATATTGCTGACAATAAACAAAAGATTGCAGATAACAAAACTGCTATCGATAAAAATGCTGGTGATATTGCGGCTAATAAAACAGCTATTAATAAAAACGCTGGTGATATTGCTGCGAATACAACTAAAATCGACCAAAATACAACAGCTATTGCTCGTAAAATCTCCTTAGGCAGTGATGATGGTGATACAGATGAAAAATCTTTGAGCACAGGTGATGTGAAGTTCAATATTAAAGGTGAAAATGGCATTACTACTGCAGCTAATGGCGTAGATGTAACTGTTAAATTGGACGATGCTACAAAAGATAAAATCGATAATGCAGCAAATAAAGACTTGAGTAACTTGACTCCAGCTGGTGAACAACAAGTTAAAGATTTAGCAGCTTGGAATGTAGTAGCTAACAATGGTACTGCTGAAAAGGTTCAAGGTGGCGATACAGTTAAATTTATCGATGGTGATAATGTTTCCATTACACAAAATGGTAAAGAGTTCACTGTTGCCACAAAGAAAGATGTAACATTTGATAACGTTACAGCAAACCAAAAAATTACAGCTCCAGAAGTAAGTGGTTTAACAAATAAAACTTGGGTACCAGGCCAAACAACACCTGTATCTGGTCGTGCAGCCACTGAAGATCAATTGAAAGCAGTTGATGATCAAGTAGCAGCAAATAAAGCTAACATCACTAAGAATGCTGATGCTATTAAAAGCTAACAAAGATAATATTGCAGCAAATAAAGAACAAATTGATAAAAATACAACAGCTATCGCTCGTAAGATTTCCTTAGGCGGTAACACTGGCGCTACAGATAAAAAATCTTTGAGCACAGGTGATGTGAAATTCAATATCAAAGGTCAAAATGGTATCGTTACTGAAGCTAATGGTGATGACGTAACTGTTAAATTGGATGATGATACTGCAAACAAAATCAACAATGCAGCAAATACTGATTTGAGCAACTTAACAGATGCTGGTAAACAACAAGTTAAAGATTTATCTGCATGGAATGTAGTGGCTAACAATGGTACAGCTGAAAAAGTTGAAGGTGGTAACACAGTTAAATTCATCGATGGTGATAACATCTCCATTACTCAAAATGGTAAAGACTTCACAATTGCTACTAAGAAAGATGTTACTTTCGATACTGTAACTGCAAATGATACAATTACAGCTCCAAAAGTAAAAGCAACTGATGGTGTAGAAACACCAGAAGTGACTGGTTTAACAAATAAAACTTGGGTTCCAGGTCAAACACAACCTGTATCTGGTCGTGCAGCAACTGAAGATCAATTGAAAGCCGTTGATGACCAAGTAGAAGCAAACAAAGCTAACATCACTAAAAATGCTGGTGATATTGCAGCAAACAAAGCTCAAATCGATAAAAACACAGAAGCTATCGGTCGTAAGATTTCCTTAGGTGGTAACACGGGTTCTACTGATGAAAAATCCTTGAGCACTGGTGATGTGAAATTCAACATCAAAGGCGAAAACGGTTTAACAACGGTAGCTAATGGTGAAGATGTAACTGTTAAAATCGATGATGCAACAAAAGCAAAAATCGATAATGCAGCAAATCAAGACTTGAGCAACTTAACACCTGCTGGTAAACAACAAGTTAAAGATCTATCTGCATGGAATGTAACTGCAGCTGGCGGTACTGTTGAAAGTACAAGGCGGCGATACTGTTAAATTCCAAGCCGGTGATAATCTTGAGGTTAAACAAGACGGTACTACTTTCACATATAGCCTAGCTAAAGACGTGAAAGGTCTTAACAGTGTAACTGTAGGTGATGAAAATGGTCCATCCACTAAGATCACTCCTGCTGGTACAACTGTAAAAGATGCAGCTGGTAACGCTACAACAGTTAATGGTGCAGGCATGACTATCAATCCTGCAAACTCTGCAGCTAGTCCTGTATCCCTTACTGTAGATGGCTTGAACAATGGTGGCAACCAAATTCATGGTGTTGCACCTGGTACAGCTGATACAGATGCAGTAAACGTAAGCCAATTGAAAGAAACTAAAGCTGGTTTACAACAAGCTATTAACAATGTAGGCGTTGAAACACAACGTGTTGGTGCTCATGCGGCGGCTATGGCAGCGTTGAAACCAATCCAATACGATCCATTGGAACCAACTCAAATCATGGCAGGTATTGGTAACTATCGTGGTGAAACAGCGGGTGCAATCGGTCTTGCTCATTACAAAACTGAAGATACTATGTTCAATATTGGTGTTACACTTGGTTCTAGCCATAACATGATTAATGCTGGTGTAACTCACAAATTCGGTGGTAGCCGTGATAGAAAAGATGCGATTCCAGAACGTTATAAAGCTGGTCCTATCAGCTCTATCTACGTAATGCAAGATGAAGTAAGTCACTTACGTACCCAAAATGAAGAGTACAAATCCAAGCTTGAACAACAACAATCTGAAATTGATGCGTTGAAAGCAGCAGTTAACCAATTGTTGGCAAATAAAGCATAATCATATTGTACATATAGTTAGAACTATGTATATCCCGTGAATGGATATGTAAAAATGAAAAGAGCCTTCCTCGAAAGAGGAGGCTCTTTTTAGTATGAAAACAAAAAATAGTTTATTAAAGCTATATCTGTAAAAATAAAAATAGTCTGAAAAATTCTAATTTAATAATTAATAAAAATATCGATAAAACTGTATATAATGAATAATTTATGAATATTTTTTTAGACGGTGATTAATTTTTGTAATGAAATCTAATATTCTTTTCGTTCTCAATTAGTAGCATAAAAAAATTCATATAATATGCAATTTATTAAGGTGAATTGTAAATGAATTATGATGATACTGCGTGTTTAAGCATACTCTATGCATAATTGAGATAATAGTAAATATCCAAAAAAATTACACTTTTTAAATTGAGAAAAATTAGATGAATTATGGTAAAATTAAAGATAGATTTTATAAATGAAAGTCTGTGTAGCTTTCATTATTTCCAGACTGAGAGAAGTGTGGAACATATGATTCATATAGTTGAGGGTTAGTAATTTAAAGAAGGAAAAATGTATGAATAAGATATTTAAAGTCATTTGGTCTAAGTCAAAACAATGCTACGTTGTAGTATCTGAAATGGCAAAAAAATAAAAACAGGGAAAAAAGAAAAATTATAGTAGCTAGTATTTTTGGCTGCCTTAGCGATGCAAGTCAGGTGTAGTTGCGGATGTGTCTGCCAGATGAGATCTACTGTGACACTTTGAAGGTGGTACGTAAAGCTGCAACATGGTATGACAAATGGTCTTGCTATCGGTATCTATGCTCAGTCTAGTAGTCAATCAATCTATTGCTATTGGGTATCAAGCATTAGCTACATCACAAAGTAACTGCTGATCCCTACCTGCAACCAGCAGTTGCTATTGGTGCAGGCGCTAAAAGCTCCTGCTAGAGGTGGCGTATCATTAGGGTCTTGATGCAGAAATCTGCTAGTGCTACAGCGTTACGGCTCTAGGACTAGTGCTACTAAGAGCGACTGGTTTTGGTGCTTTTGCAGGTGGTAGCTTATGCACAAGCAACTTTAATGCGCTGAGGCGAGCGTTGCTAATGCCAGGTGGTGCATCATCTGATCGATCTCTGATGACTACGCTGTTGCTTCTGGTGGTTATAGCGTAGCTATTGGTAACTGCATGCTAGGGAGCTGATGCAACAGCTGGTGCTGATTCACCGTATTTGGTCATAGTACAAATGCTAAAAGCATCTAATTCTGCTGCAGTGGGCTCTGAGAGCAAAGCTACTGGTGCAGGTGCTGTAGCAGTATGGGTAGAAAACAAATGCGACTACAAATCCGTCTGCTGTCGCTATTTGGGTATCTTGTCCACTGCGACAGGTACTTTAGCTACTGCTAGTAGGTATGAAAACGTACTGCCACAGGCGAGAATGGTCACTAGCAGTAGGTCATAAATCTTCTGCATCTGGTACTTTTACTACCTCAAAATGGTGTTGCTGTTGGTACTAATGGAACTAAGTCTGATTTAGGCGGTGTCGCAGTTGGTCAAGCTGCTCAGTCGATTGCCTTTAACAGTGTTGCTACTGGTATGAATGTAACTGCTAAAGGTGCTAACTCTGTGGCGTTAGGTGCTAGTGCTACAGCCAATGATGATGGAACTATTGCCATTGGTTCATATGGATCTACGCCAACGAAAGCTACAGGCAATAGAGCTCTTGCAATCGGCTCTGCTACGACAGCTAATGGTTTAGAATCAATTGCCATAGGTAGTCGCGTTAATTCCACATCTCAACATTCTATTGCTATTGGTACTAGAGCTAATGCAAGTGCAGTTAAATCTGTTGCTATTGGTCCTGATTCTAGCGTTACCGTTGATGGTGGTGTTGCCTTAGGGCGTGATTCCGTTGCTGATGTAGCAGGCGGTACTGCTAATAAGGGTTATAATCCTAATACAAACCGTACAGATGTTTATTCTGGTTTGAATGGCAATGTACTTACTAGTACAACAGGTGCTGTTTCTATTGGTAATGGTAGTACTGTAACACGTCAACTTACAGGCCTTGCAGCAGGGTACAAGAGATACAGATGCAGTTAACGTAGCCCAATTAAAGAGTGTTAACCTTGCATTCTCTGGTAATGTAAATACTGGCAATGTGAATATTGCAAAGAGTACATTAGGCCTTAAGGGCGATAATACATATATTACAACATCTGCCAACGGTCAGAACCTTACAATTTCTGGTAAAACACAAAATATTGATGTCACAAATGGTCAAGCTTCTGCAAATGCTACAGGCATGGCTGATTCTAAGAAATGTAGCAGATGCTATCAATAAAGCTATTTCTGCCAATGCATATCATTGGAAATTAGCTGCTGACAATACTTCTACAGCTCCTGAAGTAATCAATAAATCAGATACTGTAACCTTTGGTGGGGACAACAATATTACAGTAACTCGTAGTGGCAAAAAAATTACTACTTCTTTGAATAAGGCGATTACTGTAGATACTGTGAAAGCTAATAGATCTGTTACGGTTTCTTCTGGTGGCAATCAAATTACTCTAGATGGTACAAATGGTTCTGTAAAAGGTAGAAACTTTACTGGCGATTCATTTAAAGCCGGCGATAATGTATTGAGTAATACAACGCTTCAAATTGGTCCGACTACTGGTAGTAATAATGTGACCATAACTCGTGATGGTTTAACTGCAAAAACTGCTACGAAAACTGTTAAGTTTGGTACAGATGGTATTAGTGCAGGTGGTCAACAAATTACCAATGTTTCTAGCGGTGGTAATGTAGGTACTAATGCAGCTAACATTACAGATGTTAAGAATGCTGTATCTGACGTGACATTAAAATTAGATACAAATTCTAAAACTGGTACTGTTAAGCTTAGTGAAAGTCCACTAAAAGTAATTGGGGCTAATGGTATTAGAACTGATTTATTGGGTACGAATAATGGTAGTCTTGTTGTTGGTCTAGACAAGACTACGGTAAATGCTACGACTAAAGGTATTGGTTTAACCGGTGATACAGGATCTACAGGTCTTAAGTATCTAAAAGACGGTGATGCAACCTTTAGAGTAGCTGGTGATGGCGATCTAGTTACTACTAAGGCTTCTACTACAGGTGTACAAATTTCTGTTGATCCAGCTAAAGTTAAAGATTTAGCTGTAGGCGCAGTAACTGTTAGCAAGGCTAATACGGCGGATAATCCTATTACTGTAACACCAACAGCGGGTACTAACTCCAAGGATTATGCTATTGGTATCGATACTACTAAGCTAGCTAATCAAACACAATTGACATACAAAGCTAATGGTGCTAATGCAAACAAAGTGTCCTTGGCGAATGGATTAAACTTTACGGATGGTACTTTTACAAAAGCAACTGTAGGTACAAATGGTACTGTAACAATTTCTACTGCCACAGAAACTATTACTAATGATGCTGATGGTAAAGCTAAAGTAAATAGCCCTACAGATGGGTTAGCGACTGCTAAAAATGTAGCGGATTCTATCAATAAAGCTGTAGATGGCTTGTCTCAAAATCTTACTGTTTCTGATGGTGCTACAGATGGTACTGTAAATCTTAAGAATCAAAAACTTACTATTTCCGGTACGAATGGTGTGTCTACAACTGTAAATGGCCAAACTGTTACAGTAGGTCTTGATGCAGCTACAAAAACTAAAGTAGATAATGCGTCCACAGCTGTAGCTCGTAACATTTCTCTTGGTGCAGATAGCGGCACAGCATCTAGCCAATCCTTAAAAGATGGTGATGTGGCATTCAATGTAAAAGCTGCGACAGGTGACTTAGTATCTACAAAGATGAATGGCAACACTGTTGAAATTTCCACTAAGCGTGCAGCTATTACTAGCGATGCCAATACAGGTGCAGCATCTGTAACAGGTGATGATGGCTTAGCAACATCTAAAAATGTAGCCGATGCTATCAATAAAGCAGCTGATGCAGCTAAAGCTGGTGCGGCATGGAATCTTACAACAAATTCCAGCACAACTGATAAAACAACTGTACAAGGTGGGGATACAGTAGATCTTATCAATGGTGATAATATTTTAATCACTCAAGATAGTACAGATAAAAAGAAAATTACTGTAGCTACGAAGAAAGATCTTACAGTAGATTCTATTACAGCTGGCAATACAGTAATGAACACATCTGGTTTAACAAATGGTACTACTGCAATTACAGGTACTGGCATTACAACAGATAAAGTAACGGTAGGTGGTATCTCCATTGATAAAACTGATGGTATCAACGGTGGTAACAAAACAATTACTAATGTTGCTAGTGGTGGTACAACTGATTCCAATGCAGCAAATATTGGTGATGTAAAGCAAGCTGTTGCTAACTTGTCTCAAAACCTAAATATTACAGATGGTACAAATAACGGTACTATTGATCTTAAAAACCAAAAACTTAATGTGGCTGGTACAAATGGTGTGACAGCCACTGTAAATGGTCAAACTGTTACAGTTGGTTTAGATGATAATACTGTTAATGCTACTACTAAAGGTATTGGTCTCACTGGTGATACTGGATCTACTGGTAATAAATATCTTAAAGATGGTGATGTATCCTTTGCCGTTGTTGGTGATGGAAATCTTGTAAGTACGTCTGCTACAGCAACGGGTGTAAAAGTAGCTGTTGATGCGGCTAAGGTGAAAGATTTAGCTGTTGATGCTGTTACAGTAAGTAAAGATGCACAAGCCGATAATCCTATTACTGTGACTCCAACAGCAGGTACTAACTCTAAAGATTATGCCATTGGTATCGATACAACGAAACTCGCTGGTAAAACTGATTTAACATATCGTGCAAATAACGATACAGATGCAAATGCTCAAAAGGTATCTTTAGCTAAAGGTCTAAACTTCATTAATGGTGATACTACGGTGGCTACTGTTGCTGCAGATGGCAAAGTATCCTATGACATTAATACAGCTACTAAGACAAAGATTAATGATGCTGCGACTGCTGTAGCTCGTAATATTTCTCTTGGTGCAGATAGCGGCACAGCTTCTAGTCAATCCTTAAAAGACGGTGATGTAGCATTCAATGTGAAAGGTGCTACTGGTGACTTTGTATCTACTAAGATGAATGGCGATACTGTAGAGGTATCTACAAAACGTGCTACTATCAACAGCGATGCTGCAGGTACTGCTTCTGTTACAGGTGATGATGGCTTAGCAACTGCTAAGAACGTGGCCGATGCTATTAATAAGGCTGCTAAAGCAAGCTCTGATGCAGTTAACTTGAAGTTCTCTGGAGATACAAACACATCTGCTGGTGTAGTGAATCTTAAAGATGATACATTTGGTATCAAAGGTGACGGTAAATACGTAACTACAGATGCAGATGGTAAAAACTTAACAGTTAAAGTATCCGAAGAAGAAGTTAAGAAATCTGCTGTAGGTGCTGTAACTGTAAGCACAGATACAACAGATGCAAATAATCCGTTAACTGTAACAGGCACAACAAGTGCAGATGGCACAACTAAGGACTACAAGGTAACTATTGATGGCGCTAAAGTTGCGACTAAGACTAAATTGTCTTATAAAGCAAATGATGGTACAGCTAAACAAGTATCCTTGGCTGATGGCTTGAACTTTAAAGATGGCACGTTAACAACTGCTACTATCGATGATGCAGGCGTTGTTAAATATGATGTAAAAACAGCTGCTATTACAGCTGGCACAGATGGCACCGTTACAGGTCCTGCTACAGATGGTGTGGCAACAGCTAAGAATGTAGCGGATGCAATCAATGCGGCTAAAAAAGCTACGAAAACTGAAATCACTGCAAATGACGGTGAAGCAGCTGATGCAACGACTGGTAATGTTACATTAACATCTAGTGCGGCGGCTGATGGTCACACTATTTACGACGTAAAGCTCAACGATAAAGTGACATTAGGTACTGGTGCAAATGCTGTAACAATAGATGGTACTACAGGTACGATTACTGGTAAAACTGCTAATATTGGTGGCGTAACAGTAGATGGTACGAACAAATATGTAACAGGCCTTGGTAATACAACTTGGAATGGTACTGCTACAACTGGTCGTGCTGCCACAGAAGATCAATTAAAAACGGTAGCGGATGCTGCTAAAGCAAGCACTGATGCAATCAACTTGAAATTTGCTGGCGATACTAATACATCTGCCGGTGTAGTAAATCTTAAAGATGATACATTGGGTATCAAAGGTGACGGTAAATACGTAACAACTGATGCAGATGGTAAAAACTTAACTGTAAAAGTATCTGAAGCAGAGGTTAAGAAATCTGCGGTAAGTGCAGTTACAGTAAGTACTGATACAACTGATGCAGATAATCCGTTGACTGTTACAGGAACACCAAGTGCAGATGGCACAACTAAGGACTACAAGGTAACTATTGATGGCGCTAAAGTGGCGACTAAGACTAAATTGTCTTATAAAGCAAATGATGGTACAGCTAAACAAGTATCCTTGGCTGATGGCTTGAACTTTAAAGATGGCACGTTAACAACTGCTACTATCGATGATGCAGGCGTTGTTAAATATGATGTAAAAACAGCGGCTATTACAGCTGGTACAGATGGCACTATTACAGGCCCTGCTACTGATGGTGTGGCAACAGCTAAGAATGTAGCAGATGCTATTAATGCAGCTAAAAAAGCATCTAAAACAGAAATTACTGCTAATGATGATGAAGCGGCTAACGCAACAACTGGTAATGTAAAATTAACATCTACAACTGCCGCAGATGGTCATACAGTATATAATGTAAAACTTAATGATACATTGACATTTGGTACTGGTGCTAATGCCATTGTTATTGATGGTACAGCTGGTAAAGCTACTATTGGTAGTGCAGCTATCGATGGTGTAAATAATACAATTACAACAGGTGGTAATAAGGCGGTAACGTTAGATGGCACTACTGGTACTATTACAGGTAAAACTGCTAATATTGGTGGCGTCACAGTAGATGGTACAAATAACCATGTAACAGGTCTTGCTAATACAACTTGGGATGGCAATGCTGTTTCTGGCCGTGCTGCTACCGAGGATCAATTGAAAGTAGTAGCTGATGCTGCAGCTAACCAAACATGGCAAATTACAGCAGATAAAGATGCTGCTACATCTGGTAACAAACTGGTACTAAAACAGATGCAAAAGTAGGTAAAGACGCAAAGGTTACTATGATTGCTGGTGAAAATATCACAATCAACCAAAATGGGCGTGACTTCACATATTCTTTGAATAAAGACCTTGTGAACATGAACTCTGCAAGCTTCAATGGTACTGGTAATAACACAACGGTTATCAATGGTGATTCCATTACACAAACTGCGGGTACTAAAACCAATACATCTACTGCAGCTGGTAATACAGTAGCAGATGGTACTAAGTCTACAGCAACAACTGCAGATGGTACTAAGATTACGGATGGTACAAAAACAAATACTTCTACAGCAGATAGTACAGTTATCGATGATGGCAATGGTAATAAAACAGCTCTTACTAAAGATGGTGTAACTATTACTGCAGCTGGTAAAAATCCTGTATCCTTAACTAAGGATGGCCTCGATAATGGTGGCAATAAGATTTCTAACATTGCAGACGGTACAGATGATACCGATGCTGTCAATGTACGTCAATTAGAGGCTAAGTCTAAGGCGTCTAAAACAGAATTGACTGCTAATGGTGGTGAAAGTGCTGGTAGTACTACAGGCAATATTGTATTGACTAAAACTACTGCCGCTGATGGACATATCATTTATGATAACAAGTTGAATGATAAGGTTACATTGGGTAAAGATCCAACTAAGGCAGTTACTGTAGATGGTACAACTGGTACAATCAAGGCTGGTGATGGTGCTAATGCAGTTGCTATCGATGGTAAAAATGGTTCTGTAAAAGCTGGCGATAAGATTGCTCTTGATGGTAAGGATGGCAAGGCTACAATTGGTACTGTAGGTATCGATGGTAAAGATGGCATTATTACTACAGGTGGTAATAATCCTGTTGCAGTAAATGGCAAAGATGGTGTTGTTACAGGATCTAACTAACAAAACTTGGGATCCTAACAACATTACTTCTGGCCGTGCAGCAACGGAAGATCAAGTTAAATCCGCCGTTGAAAATGCTGGATGGAATGCAACTATTGGTACAGAAGGCTCTGGTATTAACAGCACACCAACTGCAACAGCTGAAAAAGTAAAAACTGATGAAACAGTTACTTTCAAAGCGGGCAATAATATGATGGTTAGCCAAGCTGGTAAAACAATTAGTTATGCAGTAAATCCTGAACTGAAGGATATGAAGTCTGCTACATTTAAAGATGCAGCAGGTAACACAACTGTCACAGATGGTAATGGCATAACAATTACACCTGGTAGTGCAAACCCTAATAATCCTAAATGCAGGCCCTATTTCCTTGACTAAGGATGGTCTCAATAATGGTAATAACCAACTTAAAGGCATTGCACCTGGCACAGATGATACTGATGCAGTAAATGTGAGTCAGTTGAAAGCATCTAATGCAAGAATTGGTGATGCTATTGGTCAAGTAGCGGGCGAGGTACAACGCGTAGGTGCTCATGCAGCAGCCATGGCAGCGTTGAAACCAATCCAATACGATCCATTGGAACCAACTCAAGTGATGGCTGGCGTAGGTAATTATCGTGGTGAAACAGCAGCGGCCTTAGGTCTTGCACACTATACAAACGAAGATACAATGTTCAATGTTGGCGTATCTCTCGGTGCAAACCGTAATATGGTAAATGCTGGGGTAACTCACAAATTTGGCTCTAGCTCAGAAAAGAAAAATATTCCTGATCGTTACAAAGCAGGTCCTATTAGCTCTGTGTATGTAATGCAAGATGAAGTATCTAGTCTCAAGAAAGAAAATAGCGAACAAAAGACTGTTATCGCAGATCAAGCAGCTCGTCTCAATACGTTGGAAGCAGAAAATGAACGTCAACGTCAAGAGTTAGCTGAAACTAAACAAGGTTTAGAGGACTTGCGTGCAGCAGTTAGCCAATTGTTAGCATCTAAAGGCTAGTAATTGATGGTTCATATCAAAATCTATGGCTATATAAAGTCTGCATAGAAATAAATAAAAGAACCTCTTATATACTGATATACCTAGTAGGGTATACTCGGATACTATAAGAGGTTCTTTTTGCGATTTTGATATAGATTATTAAATATAATCATAATATATGAATGACTTTTCATATATTGTTGTGATATAATACAGAAGATATTAGGAGTTAGATGTTAGCTCTACCTTGTACGATCTTGCATGAATAGGAGATACTATGTTAGACCGCATACAACGATGGCTTTCCATAGATTCTATGTTGCCTGTTGCAGAACGATTAGGCCCTGTTGGGACTACAAAGCAGCTATATGGTAATTACTTGAAAATAGCTTGGCCAGCTACCTTACAAGGCTTAATGTTACAATTTATGACCGCAATCGACTTAGCAATGGTTGGTGCGCTTGGGGCATCTGCTCTTGCTTCGGTAGGGATTATGGGACAGCCGGAGATGGTGATGCTCATTTTCTGTCGTGCTTTATCGATTGCGGTAACGGCTATTATAGCTCGCCGTCACGGTGAAGGTGAAGTAGATGGCATGAATGCTGTACTTAAACAGTCCATTCTATTGAATTTCTTGATTTATGTACCTCTATTAGCGATATGTCTCTTTAATTTAGAACATATCTTACGCTTTACCGGTGCTGAAGATGGCTATATTGAGACGGCTGTGTGGTATGGGCGTTTCATTGTTATTAGTCTTATATTCCAATCCTTTAGCCAAATTGTAGGGGCTGCACTTATTGGGTATGGCAATACAAAGGTTATTTTTAAATCCAATGTAGTAGGGAATATACTGAATACGATAATGAACTTCTTCTTAATTTATGGTATTGGTTTCTTCCCTGAGCTCGGCGTTATGGGCGCTGGCGTTTCTACCATGATCAGTAGTGCTGTCATTGCACTATTATTACTGCGTACGATTTCACAACATACGACTACGGGATTAACCTTGAGGCATCCTTCAAAATGGAAGTTCGAACGAACGGTGTTACATACCATGTTCCACGTTGGTGGTAGTTCACTAGGGGAACAGTTCTTTGAACGTTTTGGTATGTATACGTACACCATGATTGTTGCCTCCTTTAGGTGCCGTACCTTTAGCAGCACATTATGTATGTATGAATTTGATGGATATATTCTATTACTTTGCGATGGGCCTCGGCTTTGCCGGTGCGTCTCATACGGGACAGTGTCTTGGTCATAAACGACCAGATATTGCGAAAGACGTATGGTAAAATTGGTGCCCGCATCGGTCTAGTAGTAGGCCTTGTAAGTGCTCTCATATTTATTGGCCCTGGCGATCTATTAGTACAGTTGTATACTCGTGAAAGTGAAGTCGTTACCTTAGCGGGTGCCTTTAATGGGGATTATGGCTGTTGCAGCATTCCCTCAAGCATTACAGCAAGTATACTCTGGTGTTCTAAAAGGGGCAGGGGATACATATTACATTATGAAATATTCCCTTGTTAGTGTAGCTATTATTCGGCCTATCATTACATACCTATTGTGTATTACATTAGGTTTAGGGCTTTTAGGCGCATGGTTATCCTTGTGCTTTGACCAGTCCTTACGATTATGTTGCTCCTATATCCGATTTATTCGTGGTGCATGGCAGCATAAGATAGTTTAATCTTACATGGAAATGACAGGAATATTAACTTTGACTATCATTTAAATAGTATTTTTTTCATATAAAACCTAAATTTTATAGTATTCGATATAGAGCTTTTAGTATAGATAATATCTAGTGTTTTCTACTACTTATCACTTTCTATATTGAAAAAAATTAAAAATAATTTATGAAAAGGTTTATGAAAAAGTTCTTGCATATTCAATTTGTTTGATGTACAATACGAAATGTGGAAAAAATGACACATTGGGGAATGTGTTATCGGACCAGAAATCTATGATTTCATGTATATATGTAAGGGATATATATAAGAAACAAGCAAAAACCGCCTTAGTTCAGCTAAGGCGGTTTTTGTTTTATAAATGATTTTGTTCAAGCCAGGCGATGCATGCGGCTTTTCCTGCAGCAGGTAACTCTTGACGTAGGCGTTTTGCATCTTCTCTAAGTTTAGGAATATCGATACCCTGCGTTAGAAAGTTCTGCACAATGGCCTACAAGCCAACTTTCAATGAAAGCAGGATCAGCCTCCATATGGAATTGAAGACCTAAAATATGTGTGCCTACGGAGAATGCTTGATTTGGGCATAACTCTGTTTTAGCAAGTCGCACCGCACCTTTAGGGATTTCAAATTCATCACCATGCCAGTGAAGAACTGGTACATTGCCTAGCAATGCTAGTGGGGAGGAGGCCCCTTCAGGAGCGTACTCTAGCGGGCCAAAGCCAATTTCTTTCTTACCATGCTTCATAGGTCCTACGTGACCACCCATGATACGGGAAATGAGTTGAGCGCCTAAACAGATGCCTAGCAATGGCTTTTTACTATTAATACGATCTGTAATAAATTTGATTTCATCTGTTAAGAACGGATAGAGTTCCTCATCGTACGCGCCAATAGGGGCACCGCAAACGATGACTAAATCAGCCGCTGTTGCATCATAGTGTTCAAAATTGGCAAGGGGAGCCTCGATGTATGTTAGTTCAAACCCTCGATTAGTAAGGACTGACTCTAAAATACCGGCATTTTCAAAGTTAATATGACGTACAATATAAGCTGTTTTGCTCATGGTTCCTCCTATATAGCTCGATATAACTCTATATATAATAGTAATTTCTACAAAGTATGTAGTATCAGTATATCATATTCTATAGAATTTATTGTGTGATGAAAATCATGCAGTATCCATTGGTGTATGGCTCTTCATCGTTGCTCCTTTAGTAGGTGGTGCGATTGCAGCTGTATTCCATCGTGCATGGTTCTCTGTGAAAGAAAACTAATTGAATCTATAACGCCTACGGAAACGTAGGCATTTTCTTTTATTCAGTTGAATTTAAAGATTTGCTAAGATAAGTATAAGATATATCTTAAAAAAATAAAGGATTAGCTCATCTATCCTATAATTAGAACCTCAATATTCCTATATTATAAAGATAGTTATATTTTTGAATTTAGAATTTATAACATCTGCGTATAGATAAATTTCGAAATCCTCATGATAATTTCATAAAAGATATTGAAATTTATCGAAAAGTTGTGTAAAATGAAAGTATATTATTACCAAAGGCCTGTGTATTGTTAAAGGCTGTTATTGGAGGGAATTATAATGAACAAAAAATTATTAGCTTTATTGGCAGTTGCTGCTGTAGGCGTATCTGTAGCTGGCGCAACTCCACAAACTCAATTCAATAAAGGTGAATTTCAAGTTGATCTTGGTGCAGCTCATTCTAAAGCAAAAACTGAACACTTCAATGCTGATGCAAAATGGAACTTTGATGGTGGTTTGACTTATGCTTTGTCTGATAAAACTGCTTTACAATACCAATATCATGGTTTGAATGATAAATTAGGTGGTATTGGCTACAGTGATAAAATGCACGAAGTAAACTTGGTTCAATCCTTGAACAAAAACTTCGCAGTATATGGTGGTTATGCTCATATTTCTGGTGATGACTTTGCTAAAGCAAACAACATTGCACAAGCTGGTGTAATTGGTAAAGCTAACCTTGGCTCCAAAGTTGAAGTTTATGGTAAAGCTGGTGTAGGTACTAAGAAAACTTCCACTTGGGAAGCTGGCTTAGGCTACAAAGTGAAACGAAGATTTGGATATCAACGCTGGTTACCGTTATATCAACACAAAACATGCAGATAATGAAAATATCTCCTTCCAAGGTCCTGTAGTTGGCTTGTCCTACCGTTTCGGTGGTCACAAAACAGTGGCTCCTGTAGCTACTCCAGCTCCAGCACCTGTATACACTCCAGCTCCAGCTCCTGTAGTAGAAGCTCCTGTATACAAAACTCCTAAATTGGATTACTATGTACAATCCATCTACTTCGATTCCGACCAAGATGTAGCTCGTGCAGACCAATATCCAAACTTAACAGCTGCTGTAAATGCTGCTAACCAATACTCTCAAGACCAAAGTCAAATTGTTGGGTAATGCTGATACTGACGCAACTCCTCAATACAACGTTGGCTTGTCCGAACGCCGCGTACAATATGTAGCTCAATACTTAGTAAACAACGGCGTATCTGCTGATCGTTTAATCGGTATCGCTAATGGCGACACTAAACCAGTAGCAACTAACTCCACTGCAGCAGGTAAAGCTGAAAACCGTCGTGTAGACGTTTACATTCATCGCTAATCTTCAATCTAATTTAGATTAGACATAATATAGTCCACCTTCTATCATGCTCTCGTGTTCATCGGGGGACCGAGCATGTGATAAGGTGGACTTTTGTGTTATACTAAAGCTTGCATACAATCGTAGGTCATACAATGTTCATTAAGTTTTGGTAATGTATGCGTTGTGAGTATAGTAAAGTAGGTTATATATGAAAAGATTTAAGTATTATAAACCGCTCATAGGGGCCATAATATTGGCGGGTGTTATGATTATGATGGCGCTCCGTATTAGCGATATAGCCAATGCTATTGATGCCATTGTTACTGCTTTTGTTCCACTTATAGTAGGTGCTTGTATCGCATTTGTCCTCGATATTCTCGTTGTGCGTTATGAACGCTGGCTGTGGCCTAAGAGTAAAACTGGTTGGAAAGATAAAATTAGACGACCTTTAAGTCTTGTATTATCCTTTGTTACTATCAGTGCTATCGTGTATTTCATTGCTCGCATGGCGATTCCACAATTGATTCATTCTATGTCGATTATCGTAGCTTCTTCGCCGCAGTTGTATACAGATTTCCAAACATGGATGCAACACTTTACAGAAACCATTCCAATGGCCTCCAATCAAACTCTTATGGATACCTTGAGTGGTGAAAGTATTGTTAAATATACTCGCGAGTGGGGCACAAAGGGTGGTACATACCTAGTTAATGCGATGGGGACAGCCTTATCGTGGACTTTGAATATAGGTTTAGGTTTAATCTTTGCCATTTATATGTTGCTCGATAAAGAGCGACTTATGATGCAAGGTAAACGAATCCTAAAAGCCTATGCATCTGATGAGTGGGTTAATCGTGTTAGTTATGTGACACGCGTAGCTGTTCAAACTTTTAGTAACTTCTTTGTAGGTCAGTTTATAGATGCCTTGATTTTAGGTATTATGGTGGGCATTTCATTGTGGGCATTTAACATCGAATATGCTACTACGATTGCCTGTGTTATTGGTCTTACTGCATTAATTCCATTGCTAGGTATTTATGTAGGGGGCGTTATAGGCGCAGTTATCTTACTTACTGTTAGTCCTATGGATGCATTAATCTATGTGATTATATTAGAGGTTCTTCATCAAATTGAAAGTAACTTTATTTATCCTAAGATTGTAGGTAATTCCGTTGGTTTACCTGGTTTGTGGGTATTTGCAGCCGTTATCGTAGGTGGTAGTTTAATGGGGGTTACTGGCATGTTGATTGGCGTACCTTTGGTGGCAACATGTTACAAATTACTTATGACTGATGTAAACGATCGACTTGCATCGAATGAAGGTTTATAGTATATTGTCTAAATAATATATCTATTTATGTATGTTTTGTGTGCTGTTGCATATAGCACGAAATTATAGTAATTCTAGTATACGGATGGCTTTTACCATAGGTGAAAGCATTGTATATAGTAGGAGGATATGTAATGAATAAAAAGTTGATTTCTATGGCATTAACTGGTGTATTGGCAGTTGGCGTATTGTCCGTTGCTACACCTAGTGTGGCAGATGCACGTAAAACAAAACCAGAAACAAGTACTGATATTTCTGTACAACGTGCGCCAGGGGAATCCATGGTTATGACTATGAGCAAAATTGGTACTATTTTCCAAAACCGTTTTCCTAATGCAGCACTTCATTCTGTAGAGCTTAACTCTAATGATTTGAACTATGGCTACAAAGTGGTAGGCTATAGTAAATATCATCAATACAAAATGAAAATCGACGTAATCACTGGTAACACTTCCGATATGGATGAAGGCGGCAAACCTAAAAAAGTTATCGGTGAAATCTTCAATAAAGATAAAGTAATTGAAGCGTCTCAAGCTGAGCGCGTTGCAAAACAACAACTTGGTGCTGATGCAGTTGTAAAAGGTTGGAAAATCGAAGCTCATGAAGGTAAGATTCTATACTATATGACAATGCATCAAGACGGCAAAAAGACTGTAGTTACTGTAGATGCTGAAACAGGTGCTTATGTAGGTCAAACTAAATCTAGTAAATTACCTCCTGAACCAGATCAAGGCTTCGATGGTCGCAGAACAAATATTATTTGGGATAACACTATTGATATGGGCCGTTAATCCATTTAGAATATCGGGTACAATAAAAGGACTGTGTATATACACAGTCCTTTTTGTCGTTATTACGTCATTATTACGTCATTATTACGTAGTTATTATGTAGTTAGTATTACCAACGGTGTTCGTAGTATACTTGTGTCCACATAATTACCTCTACAAGAGAAGGGTGTGGGCTCATAGTTTCACCTACAGTGATAACAGATTTTGGATCCATTTCACGAGTGATACCTCTTTCACGTAATCGTTTTGTACGTTCAGAAGCGATTTCTTCATTAATAGCAGTCAATGGAGTTACACCGCTATTCATAAGGTTTACGTAAGGTTGGAATAAGATGGAGGCTTGAGGGCCTGTTACATGCATACCAAGGATATGATTTGTATCTTTATCGACTACGATTTTTACAAAGCCATCATTTACATCACCAGGATTAATACCCATTGCATAACCTTTAGCTGTGGAGGAGTAGTAGTTTTTACCTACGCCTACATTATAACCAGCTTTAATAGCTTCGGCTTCAGTAAGACCTACGCTACCGATTTCAGGGTAGGAGAAGGTAACCTTTGGCAATGTATCATAGCGTGCCCAACGGAAATCTTCTTCGTTTTTTGCAAAGTATAGATTATGGGCGATAATATCTGCTTCGTAGTTTGCGCGGTGGCGGAATGCAGGCTCGCCGTTTACATCACCTAATGCATAGATACCATCTACAGATGTTTCGAGGAATTCATTTGTTTTGATCCAGCCTTTTGGTAATGTTTCAATACCTGTATTTCAAGGTGTAATTCTTCGACAGCAGGGCGAATACCGGCAGCAACTAGAATTTCTTCAACCTTTGTCTCTGTAATTTCACCAGTAGTACGATCTTTTGTGACTACTACCTTGAGGCCATCTTCTTGACGGATTTCAACAGTGTCTTGGTTCAATATAACATTGATGCCGCGAGCACGATAGTTTTGAAGAAGATGTTCAGACATCTCTTCGTCTTCCTTAGGTACAAGACGTACATTATGCTGAATGATGGTAACTTCAGTACCAGCAGCATCAAATACATGGCCAAACTCTACACCGATAGGACCAGCACCGAGTACTGCAAGAGATTTATATGGTTGTTTAGGGAATTTATCGCCAAAAAGGCTTTCACTAGAAAGATAACCTGCCTCTTGTAAGCCTGGTACATTCGGAATATTGCTATAGCCACCAGTACCAAGAATAATAGTAGGGGCTGTGATTTCTACAGTACCAGAGCCATCGTTGAGATGAATGTTCATAACCTTATCGGATACAAAGCTAGCTGCACCACGGTACACGTCAACATTATCGAAAGCGTTGTAATAATCGTAGATGCCTGCGGATTCGTCAATCTTAAACCATGTACGTTTAGAAACGGTGTCCCAGTCCATAGTAGCATCGCTAACATTAATACCGATTTTTTTGAATTCTTCTACCTCTTGGATCGCATTGGCTGCTGTAACCATAACCTTTGTAGGAATACAACCGCGAGTTAGGCATGTGCCACCAAATTTACCTTTTTCTATGATAGCTACTTTTTTACCCACTTTGATAGCAGCATCAGCTACGATGGTTGCACCACCTGTACCAACTACAATAATATCGTATTGTTTCATGTTGATTCCTTTCTATTTATATCTATTAATAGTTATTATCATTAACTCTATTATAACATTATATTGAAGAAAATCAATATAGATGGCTGATTTTCTATCCATTGAGCACAAAAAAAGACGGTCCCGAAGGACCGCCTTTAGATGTTAGTTCCAGTTTTCGTGATAGCCACGTTTTGCATAATCTGCAGTAGCTGTGAAGAGAATATCTGTACTGGAGTTAAGTGCTGTTTCTGTGGAGTCTTGTAAAACACCGATGATGAAACCTACACCTACAACTTGCATTGCAATATCATTGGAGATACCAAATAGAGAACAAGCTAGAGGAATTAGAAGTAGGGAACCACCAGCAACGCCAGAAGCGCCACAAGCACCGATTGTAGCAATGACAGATAAAGGATTGCTGTAGGGACATCTACAACGATACCAAGTGTATGTGCAGCAGCTAATGTCATAATTGTAATTGTGATCGCTGCACCACCCATGTTGATAGTAGCACCCAATGGAATGGATACGGAATACATATCAGGGTTAAGTTTTAAACGTTTTGCTAAATCAAGGTTAACAGGAATGTTAGCTGCAGAGCTACGAGTAAAGAACGCATAGATAGCAGATTCACGTAAACATTTGAATACCAATGGATATGGATTGCGACGAAGGTATACAAAGGATAGAAGAGGGTTTACTACTAATGCTACGAAAATCATAGAACCAAGTAGTAATACGAGTAATTGGAAATAACCAATTAAAGCTTCAATACCATTAGTTGCAATAGAGTCAGCTACGAGACCCATGATACCAAGAGGAGCAAAGCGAATAATCCAACCTACTACAGTTGTAATAGCTTGAGCGATAGATTCCATTACTTCTTTAGTATTCATTGGTGCATGGCGTAACGCACCACCAATGATAAGTGCCCAACCTAAAATGCCGATATAGTTAGCAGTCATTAAGGCTTTGACAGGGTTATCAACAATATTTTTAAGAAGTGTTTTCATTACCTCTACGATACCTTGTGGTGGAGCTGCATCAGCTGCACTAGCTGCAAGGTGTAATGTAGTAGGGAACATAAAGCTTACGACTACAGCAAGCGCTGCAGAAAGGAATGTACCTAATAAATATAATGTGATTACAGATCCCATCCCTGTTTTTTGACCAGAACGGTGTTTACTGATAGCCGCAATAACAAGGAAGAATACGAGGATTGGTGCAATCCCTTTTAAAGCACCAACAAAGAGAACGCCTAATAAAGCAAGTTCATTTGCCACTTCTGGCACATATAGAGCTGTCAAAATACCAATAATCAAACCTATGATAATTTGTTGGATTAGACTGACTCTATTGATTGATTTTACAAATCGATTCATAGTACACTCCAATACTTAATAAAAACTAATAAAAGACCATGGAAAAAATATCTTTTCAACATGGACATATGTCATTATACAACGAACATAGATTAGTGGCAATAGAGAATATCATAGTTATTAATATATAGTTAAATTGGATCTACTGTGACTGATAACGATGTTTATTTTGTAATAAGCTAGTTTTAAGCGTAATGAATATTTTTACTTTAACTAAATATGTGCTCTTTTACATAGTTACTATATATAGTATATATAATAGGATTCTTTTGATAGGCGTCATAGTATGATATACTATGCGAGTAAAGAGTTTGAATATAGTTCTTGATTAGTGAAAGGACCATAATGAATACGAAAGAATTTAAAACATATGCAGATAAAGAAGAGTTTGTGCAAGGTGTATTCTCTAATATTGCTAAGAATTATGATTTGATGAATACAGTCTTGAGTTTTGGCCAAGATTATTACTGGCGCAAATTTTCTGTAAAAGCAATGAATATAGGTCCAAATCAACGAATACTTGATGTAGCTTGTGGTACTTGTGTATTTACAAAAGAAGCATTACGTCAAGAACCAACATTAAAGGTAGAGGCTTTGGACTTTAATAGTGAAATGCTTGATCAAGGTCGCGTACGCATTGAAGATGCTGGTTTACTAGATCAAGTTAATCTTGTTCAAGGTGATGCAATGGCATTACCATATGCAGATAATACATTTGATGCGGCTATGAGCGGCTTTGCTATGCGTAACGTACCGGATATTAAACAAGTATTGTCTGAAATGCAACGTGTTGTAAAACCAGGTGGGAAAGTAGTTGTGTTGGAGTTAGCGAAACCAAGTATGTTTGGTTTCAAACAGCTATATAATTTCTATTTCTCCTATATATTACCTATTATAGGTAAATTAAGTAAGGATAACTCCTCCTATGCGTGGTTACCAGAATCCTTACGTAGATATCCACATCAAAGTGAGATTCTTGAAATTTGGAAATCTTTAGGATATGAAAATGCCACCTATCATGAATTGACAGGCGGCATTGTAGCGGTACACGAAGGTGTGGTACCAGAAAATTCTATTGTAAATAATAAGTAATATTAGCGTCTTGAGAAACTACTAATGATCCTTTTTCAACAGGAGTAGCAGTTTCGAGAGACGCTTTTAACATTACTGCGTTACGATAGTAACCAGAGTCCATAGAGCTTGTTTGAGGTGTACTGATAGAAACTGTTTTTACAGGTCCTAATGTACGGCCAAGGGCTGCAGCGATAACCTCAGCTTTATGACGACCGTCTTGAATTGCTTCTGTAGTTAATGAATCAGATAGTTGTTGAGATACATCATTTTGGAAAGAAAGGTTGTTGATATCATTAGCCCCAGCGCTAACAGCAGCATCAACGGCTTTTCCTACATTATCAAGATTATTGATTTTTACAGTTACACGATTAGACACATTATAACCCGTATTGATTCGTTTGCCTTCTTGGTAATCACTAGTAGGGTTAATAGAAATATTAGAGGTATAAATATCTTTTTTATCGATACCTAAATGACCTAATTTACTAATCAAATCACTCATGATGCGGTCATTGTTAGATTTTGCAGCATTGATGTTTGTGTTTTCGCTAGTAATACCAAGTGTTAAGATCGCATAGTTAGGTGCTACAGAACGAGAGGCTTGTCCTGTAATTTGAATTTCAGAAGAATCAAAAGTACCTGTGGCGCAGCAAAGGCTGCAGTAGCCATAGTTGCACATACAGCAGCAATAGCAACTGTTTTAGATAATAAACGTTTGGATAATTTCATACTCAATCTCCTTACACTATTATAGTATTATTTATAAATACTATAATATAGAACTAATTCGTAATATAGAATCACATCAGAATATAGAAGTGAATAAGCGGAAAAGTCTATATTACAGCTACATTATACATAATTGGTTGTATAAAATCAATCTTTTGATTTTGGACTGTAAAATGAACCTGTAATGAAAGTTGTGTGAAATTGAGAATTAGGGGTTGCCATTATATTTTGGTTATACTATAATATGCATACAGTCGTTCGAGCGACTGTTTCTTAATGAGTGTAGTAATGCACTTAGAGGTTCAAAAGAACTTCAAAAAAGATTATAAAATGTGTTGACATGAAAATGTTCACATGTTATTATAATCAAGTCGTCAGATGGCGCTTCACTGAAGCGTGAAACTGATAACAGATCTTTGAAAACTGAACAATGATAGGTAATCAATCAATACGATTGAACATATGCCAGAGTGCGGGTTTTGACAAAGTCAAAACCAACCATAATTCAAAGTTACTTAAATGTAACTACAACAAATAATGAGCTATTCAAATAGCTTCAAGATATCTTGGAGAGTTTGATCCTGGCTCAGGACGAACGCTGGCGGCGTGCTTAACACATGCAAGTCGAACGAAGAGCGATGGAAGCTTGCTTCTATCAATCTTAGTGGCGAACGGGTGAGTAACGCGTAATCAACCTGCCCTTCAGAGGGAGACAACAGTTGGAAACGACTGCTAATACCGCATACGATCCAATCTCGGCATCGAGGATGGATGAAAGGTGGCCTCTATTTATAAGCTATCACTGAAGGAGGGGATTGCGTCTGATTAGCTAGTTGGAGGGGTAACGGCCCACCAAGGCGATGATCAGTAGCCGGTCTGAGAGGATGAACGGCCACATTGGGACTGAGACACGGCCCAGACTCCTACGGGAGGCAGCAGTGGGGAATCTTCCGCAATGGACGAAAGTCTGACGGAGCAACGCCGCGTGAGTGATGACGGCCTTCGGGTTGTAAAGCTCTGTTAATCGGGACGAAAGGCCTTCTTGCGAATAGTTAGAAGGATTGACGGTACCGGAATAGAAAGCCACGGCTAACTACGTGCCAGCAGCCGCGGTAATACGTAGGTGGCAAGCGTTGTCCGGAATTATTGGGCGTAAAGCGCGCGCAGGCGGATTGGTCAGTCTGTCTTAAAAGTTCGGGGCTTAACCCCGTGATGGGATGGAAACTGCCAATCTAGAGTATCGGAGAGGAAAGTGGAATTCCTAGTGTAGCGGTGAAATGCGTAGATATTAGGAAGAACACCAGTGGCGAAGGCGACTTTCTGGACGAAAACTGACGCTGAGGCGCGAAAGCCAGGGGAGCGAACGGGATTAGATACCCCGGTAGTCCTGGCCGTAAACGATGGGTACTAGGTGTAGGAGGTATCGACCCCTTCTGTGCCGGAGTTAACGCAATAAGTACCCCGCCTGGGGAGTACGACCGCAAGGTTGAAACTCAAAGGAATTGACGGGGGCCCGCACAAGCGGTGGAGTATGTGGTTTAATTCGACGCAACGCGAAGAACCTTACCAGGTCTTGACATTGATGGACAGAACTAGAGATAGTTCCTCTTCTTCGGAAGCCAGAAAACAGGTGGTGCACGGTTGTCGTCAGCTCGTGTCGTGAGATGTTGGGTTAAGTCCCGCAACGAGCGCAACCCCTATCTTATGTTGCCAGCACTTCGGGTGGGAACTCATGAGAGACTGCCGCAGACAATGCGGAGGAAGGCGGGGATGACGTCAAATCATCATGCCCCTTATGACCTGGGCTACACACGTACTACAATGGGAGTTAATAGACGGAAGCAATACCGCGAGGTGGAGCAAACCCGAGAAACACTCTCTCAGTTCGGATCGTAGGCTGCAACTCGCCTACGTGAAGTCGGAATCGCTAGTAATCGCAGGTCAGCATACTGCGGTGAATACGTTCCCGGGCCTTGTACACACCGCCCGTCACACCACGAAAGTCGGAAGTGCCCAAAGCCGGTGGGGTAACCTTCGGGAGCCAGCCGTCTAAGGTAAAGTCGATGATTGGGGTGAAGTCGTAACAAGGTAGCCGTATCGGAAGGTGCGGCTGGATCACCTCCTTTCTAGGGAGACATACACCAGGCCAAGAGCTTGGATGTCACTTAGGTCGACACTTTGGCACCTAACATTGTTCGGTTTTGAGAGATCTGTAAAAAGACTCTCAATCTACAGATATGGGCCTATAGCTCAGCTGGTTAGAGCGCACGCCTGATAAGCGTGAGGTCGGTGGTTCGAGTCCACCTAGGCCCACCAGTTGGCTCATATAACTTGAAATACACTTCGTGTAGAGTACAGACACTAAGAGCTAATTTAATAGGTAAAACTTATAAAAGATAACGGATTCTTCGGAATGGATTATCGAGACGTAAGTTGACCGATTATGGGGGCGTAGCTCAGTTGGGAGAGCACCTGCCTTGCAAGCAGGGGGTCAGGAGTTCGAATCTCCTCGTCTCCACCATTTAGTATTTGACAGCTAGTCTGTTTATACTAAAATAACAAAGCTATCAATGATAGCAACATATGACGCATGAATCGTAAGATTTATGTCAGAATATTGTTCTTTGAAAACTGCATAGAAGATAATTATTATATTTGTAAGGTCATCTCTTAGAATTTCTAAGTAGGTTGACCCGAGCACATAGGAAATAATTCTCTGACTTAATGGTGACGTACATGTAAAATGTACGGCTACAAAAAACGACAATGTATCTAATGCATGTCAATGAAATCTTAAGTAAAGATTTTAAGGGCGTACGGTGGATGCCTTGGCGATATCAGCCGAAGAAGGACGCGGTAAGCTGCGATAAGCTACGGAGAGGTGCAAGCAACCTTTGACCCGTAGATTTCCGAATGGGGGAACCCGGCAGTGGTTATGCACTGTCACCCATAGCTTAGACTATGAGGAGGGCACCCGGGGAACTGAAACATCTAATTACCCGGAGGAAAAGTAATCAAACGAGATTTTCTTAGTAGCGGCGAGCGAACGGGAAAGAGGCCAAACCGGAGCGGGCAACCGCACCGGGGTTGAGGACAGTCATCAAGTGTAAATGAGGTAGAAGAATCGAGTTGGAAAGCTCAGCCGCAGAAGGTGAAAGCCCTGTAATCGAAACCTTGCATACATGGGACTGTATCCAGAGTACCACGAGACACGTGAAACCTTGTGGGAAGCAGGGGGGACCACCCTCCAAGCCAAAATACTGATATCGACCGATAGCGCATAGTACCGTGAGGGAAAGGTGAAAAGAACCCCTGGCGGGGAGTGAAAGAGAACCTGAAACCGTATGTCTACAAACAGTCGAAGTCTGTATATATATCAGGACGACGGCGTGCCTATT